>Ga0209232_1000309_pt1 | contig 31351 bp, 35 predicted proteins | sample ETNvirenome_2_60_FD_184066 | JGI IMG/M metagenome (GOLD analysis project Ga0209232, IMG submission 184066) | Marine viral communities from the Pacific Ocean - ETNP_2_60 (SPAdes) (version 2) | ecosystem: Environmental > Aquatic > Marine > Oceanic | place: Pacific Ocean | collected 2013-06-22
CGCGTGTCTCGACTTCGCTCGACACGAACGGAGAGGGGTTGCCACGCCCGCTAATGACATTCATGTAAGTCGCAATTGACCACCGAACGGGTGGCGAGGGGAGCGGCGGATATGGATCAGTTCGATATCATCGTTATCGGCGGCGGCAGCGCGGGGAGCGCGGCGGCGGGGCGGCTGGCCGAGGATGGGACGCGGACGGTGTGTCTGGTCGAGGCGGGCGGGACCAATGACATTGTCCGGGTCAAGACGCCGGGGTTCATGCCCTTCATCCCGCAATCGTCGAACTATCGTTATGACACCGTGCCGCAAAAGGGACTGAACGGGCGCACCGGATATCAGCCGCGCGGGCGCGGTCTCGGCGGGTCGAGTGCGATCAACGCGATGGTCTATATCCGCGGCCACCAATTCGACTACGACCAATGGGCGGCGCTCGGCGCGACGGGGTGGAGCTATGCCGATGTGCTGCCCTACTTCAAGCGCAGCGAGGGCAATGAGCGCGGCGGTGACGCCTATCATGGCGGCGACGGGCCGCTCAACGTCATGGACCAGCGTTGGCCCAATGTGACGAGCCGTCGTTTTGTCGAGAGTGCCGCGGCGATGCAACTGCCGCGCACGAGCGATTTCAACGGCCCGAACAATGAAGGCTTCGGGCTCTATCAGGTGACCCAGAAAGCGGGCGAACGTTGGTCGGCGGCGCGCGCCTATGTCGAGCCGCTGCGCGGGCGCGCGACCCTCGACATTCGCACGAAGGCGTTGGTTGAAAAGATCTTGGTCGAGGATGGGCGCGCCACCGGGGTGGTGATCCGCCGCGGATCGCAGCGTGAGACGCTGCGCGCGCGCGGTGGCGTGGTGCTGTCGGCGGGGGCGTTCGGGTCGCCGCAGATCCTTCAGCTATCGGGGATGGGTTCGGGTTCGCATTTGCAGGACATGGGGATCAACGTCGCCCTCGATCGCGCTGCGGTCGGCGACAATCTACAGGACCATATCGACTATGTGTCAAGCTGGGAAACGCGCTCGGGCGATCCGCTCGGCGACAGCCTCGCGGGCACGTGGCGGATGGTGAAGGCGATCTTCGAACATCGCACCAGACGCACCGGGATCATGACGACCTGTTTTGCCGAAGCGGGCGGCTTCTGGAAATCGCGACCCGATTTGCCCGCGCCCGACATCCAATATCACTTCGTTCCCGCGATGCTCGAGGATCATGGGCGGACCAAGGTCAAGGGCCATGGCTTTTCGTGCCATGCCTGCGTGCTGCGCCCCGAAAGCCGCGGTACGGTGCGGCTGGCGTCGAGCGACGCGGCGGCGCCGCCCGCGATCGATCCGGGGTTCCTGACCGATGACCGCGACATCGCGACGCTGCGGGCGGGGGTGCGGATGATGCACCGCATCGTCGCCGCGCCGCCGCTGGCGGATTATGCGGGAAGCGATCGGCATCCGGTCGATCTGGACGATGATGCCGCGCTCGACACGCTGATCCGCAGCCGCGCCGACACCGTCTATCACCCCGTCGGCACCTGCCGAATGGGGAATGACGCCGACGCGGTGGTCGATCCGACTTTGAAGCTCAACGGCATCGACGGGCTGTGGGTCGCCGATGCCAGCATCATGCCGCGGCTGGTGTCGGGCAATACCAATGCGCCGAGCATCATGATCGGCGAACGTGCGGCGGATTTTGTGCGGGCGGCTTTGGCCTGACTCTTTATCGTCATCCCGGCGAAGGCCGGGATTTCGCCCTAGAATTATCTCGCGCCGGTGAGATCCCGGCCTTCGCCGGGATGACGAGATTCAGAAACAAGCCTCGGCCAGCAAGCGCCCGCTCTGCGTCAGGCCATACCGGCTCGTCGGCGGCCTGCTATCGAGCACATCGCGCCGCACCAATCCATGCGCCCCCAGCGCCGCCAGCCCCTGCGACAACGCCCGCGGGGTGGCGGGGGCGAGCAGGCGCGACAGGGCGTTGAAGCGGTCGTGCCCGCTGCCGATCCCGGCGACCAGCGGCAATCCCCAGCGCGTTGCGGCGCCCGGCGGCAGGCCGACCGCGCCTTGTGCCGCGGCGATCGTCGCGGCGCGCGCGGCGGCGACTTCGCCGGCCTCGGTCAGAATATATTCGGGGCGCAGTGGGTGGCCGTGACCGGGGTTGCGCCGCACCCAGCCGATCGTCGCCGCGGCTTCCAGCGTGCGCGTCAGGCTGTCGCGCGGCAGCGCCAGCCGGTGGATCAGTTCGACAAAGCGCGCGCCGCGATGCGCCGCCAGATCGGCGAGCAGCGGCACCAGCCAGCGGTGGCTGCCGAGCTGGACAAGCAGCGGATCGGGTACGCTTGACGGCATTTGCAAGTAACTATACAAACCGGACCATTGGCGCAAGCGCGTTGGTTTTGGGAGGGATAACATGGCACTCGAAATCGGATCCGAACTCACCTGTTCGATGGGGGTGACCGACATGACCGCGTCGATCGCCTGGTATGAGCGGGTGATGCACTGCAAATTGCTCTACCGCGCCGACGAGATCGGCTGGTGCGAGCTGGCGAGCCCGATGGCGGGGGTCAATATCGGGCTGAGCGAGGTCGAGACGGTCGTGCAGGGCGGCGGTGCGACCAATGTGTTCGAGGTCGCCGACATCGATGCGGCCAAGGCGCATCTCGATGCCGAGGGGGTGCGGCAGGACGGCGATATCCGGCATATCCCGGGGCTGGTGAAGCTCATCACCTTTTATGACCCCGACGGCAATAGCTTCATGTTTTCGCGGTCAGAAATGGCGGCATGACGGCGCGGTGGGCGATGGCGGCGCTGCTGGCGATCGCGTCCCCGGCTGCCGCTGACGAGCCGGTGCCCGCCGCCCCCACGCCGGGGATCGCAGCGCCCGCGCCGTCGCTCGCCGCGTGGCACGGAAGCTGGAATGGCGAGGGGACCGCGTTCGGCAAAGCCGCCACCGCGACGCTGGTGATCGTCGCGGCGCCCGATGGCAGTGCGACGGCGCTCGCCTATCGGCTGGCGGTATCGGGAGCGCCGCCGATCGCCTATGCGGCGGAGGCGATTTACCGCGTCGACGGCAAGGGCCGGGTGCGCGGCAGCTGGACCGACAGCACTGGCCGCACACGCCCGATCGGCGGGCGGCTGACTGTTTCGGAATGGATCAATTTCTGGGGCAGCGCCGATGTTGAAATCGGCCGCTCAACCTATGTTCTCGAAGCGCCCGATCGGCTGCTGGTCAGCGATTCGGTGTTGCAGGATGATGGCAGCTGGCGCGTCTTTGCAACGCTGCGACTTCATCGAACATCCTGAAATCAGGCGTTTTCCGGGGTGGCCTGGACGGCGGGCAAAAAAAGAGGGCCGGGACTTGCGTCCCGGCCCAGCCTTTCAGGCTCTCCCCTCCTGAAACTGTTGACGCAATGAATGCCATATTAATGTCATGTTGGGAAGGCCTAAATGCGCGGCAGCGCTGCCTAAATATTGTGCAGTGCAGCGCGCAGCAAAAAGGGGCCGGTTCGCACCCGAACCGGCCCCTTTTTCGTCTTAGAACGTCTTGCGCGCGGTAATGCCAAAGGTGCGCGGCTGACCGACGGTATAGCCGAGCCGCGCCCGGCCGCCGCGTTCACGATCGAACGACAGCAGGGCGTTTTCGTCGAAGACATTGTTGACATAGGCGATCAGCGACAGGCCGTTGTCGAAGTCGACCCCGGCGCTGAGATTGACCAGCTGATAGTCGGGCAATTGCAGGTCGACCGTCGTTGATGAACCCGCCGGGGCGCCGCCGAACGGCAGGCCGTGGACAAAGGTGCGCGGGTTGTTTTCCTGGTCGGCGGGCTGGGTAAAGCGGGTGCCGACATGCTGCACCGATGCCGCGACATACATGTTCGCGGCGTCGCCGATCGGCCATTCATAGCTGCCCGACGCCGACAGCTGGAATTTCGGCACCGACGGCAGGCGGTTGCCCTCGCGAATCCCCGTCGCGGTGGCGAGCACACCCGGCAAGGTGGTGTCGAATTCGGCCTCGATCAGGCTGCCCGACAGGTTGAAATCGAGCCCGTCGGCCGGCGACAGCCCGAGTTCGAATTCGACCCCCATCGAATGGGCTTTGTCGACGTTGAAGACGATGCGCGACGAACAGCTGCCGGCGTCGAGCGTCACCTGCAGGTTGCGGATGTCGTTATAGAAACCTGCGGCGTTGAAGGTGAAACCGCGGCCTTGCGATTTCACCCCGACCTCATAGTTCCACAGCGTCTCGTCATCATAGTCCTGGAAGCCGCCGAACAGCGCCGCGTCGGCGGGGGTGCAGAGCGGCAGGTTGAGCGGATCATTGACCCCGCCGAGACGGAAGCCCTTCGACGCCTGGGCGTTGATGCTGACATTCTCGCTGACGTCGTAGCTCAGCAGCACGCGCGGGCTGACGCCGTTCGAGCGCGTCTTGTCGCGGCGGTTGTCGAGGTTCGAGAAGAGCCCGCCGGTGACGAAGCGCCGCGTCTCGACGAAGTCGTAATAGCGGCCGCCCACAGTGACGTCGAAGGCGTCCGTGATTGAATAAGTGCCTTCGCCGAAGATCGCGAGCTGCTTGATATTATAGGGCAGGTCGGCGTTGTACGGCGAATTGGCGGGAAAGCCGTTGGCGGTCGCCACCGCGGTGCCCGCTCCGAACCTGGCGTCGGTGAAAACGTCGTAGCCCGGGGTGGGCAGGCGCTGGCGATAGAAGCGGTCGGCACTCGAGTAGAAGCCACCGAACACCCACTGGAAAGCGCCGTCATAGTCCGACGCGAGGCGGATTTCCTGCGTGAAGGTCTTGAGATCGGTGGTGTCAACGAGGTTCGACGGCAGCAGCACGCCCGCGGCCGGGAAGCCGAGATCGACCGAGACCGACCCGGTGAGCGCGCTCGCGTCGCGGCTGACGAGGATGTCGCGATTGGTATAGCTGGTCACCGAGGTGACCGACACGCCGTCGAGCTTGGCGTTCATCACCAGGTCGGCGATCAGCGTCTCGTCCTGGAAACCCTCGCGCAGCAGCAGATATTGCTCACGCTCGTCGTAGATCACCTGCGGCCGTGTCGTGGTGAAGCGGTTGCCATAGAGATTGTAGATGTCTTGGCGGTTGAAGCCGTCGGCGGTCACCTTCTGATAGACGACGCGCGGGGTGATGGTGACATCATCAACCGGCTCAAAGGTCACCGCGATGCGCCCGCCATAGCGTTCGCCGCTGTTGACGTCGTCGCCGCCCGCCGGGCCGACCGCGTTGATGAAGCCGCCGTAGCGCGTGTAATAGCCGACCGCGCGCACCGCGGCCTTGTCGCCGAGCGGAAGGTTGATCGCGCCCTTGAGATGGCCGCCGATATCGTCGCCGTCGACGAGGTTGAGGTTCGCCTCGACGCTGCCTTCGGTCGTGCCGAGCTTGGGCTGGTTGGTGATGTAGCGGATCGTGCCGCCAACCGATCCCGAGCCAAAGAGCGTGCCCTGCGGCCCGCGCAGCGTTTCGACGCGGTTGAGGTCGTAGAGGTCGACATCGGGGGTGAAGAGCGAGAGCGAGATGACGCTTTCGTCAAAATAGACCCCGACCTGTTCCTTGACGCCGGGCTGGTCGCGGACAACCTGGCCGGCGGAAACGCCGCGCACCGACACCTGGCTCTGCCCCGGCCCGAGGTTCTGGACCGAGAGCCCGGCAACATTGCGCGACAGATCCTCGAGCGTCACGGCGCCCGATTTCTGAATATCCTCGGCCGTCTGGGCGTTGATCGAGAAGGGAATGTCCTGAAGATTGGCGTCGCGCTTGGTCGCGGTGACGATGATGATGTTGCTGTCGTCTTCGGCGGCGCCGGCATCCTGGGCAGCGGCGGGCGTGGCAATAGTAGCCAGCGCGAGCGTCGAAAGCCCGGCCAGCAGCATAGTGCGAGCATGCATGGTGATTTCCTCTCTGAATAAACGCGCAGCTATGTTGCCGCGTCGCGCCGTGAGAGGTGCGCCTTTTGTCACAATTTCGCAATGGCGCATGAATCTTGCGCGAAAAATCGCCGCGACATGTTGCACCGCGGCCACAGTCGGGAAATTGCCGGGGACAAAACCCCCGGCCCGTGGCCGTTGTGGCCACAAGCAAAAAATGGCCGGGACATCGGTCCCGGCCAGTGGTTCGCAGGAGGAACCTGGTGAGGATCCCGCCGCCGCCGTTTGAAAGGAGAAAGAGCGTGCGGCGGCGGGTATCCTGTCTCGTCACATATTGTAGGCGCGCTCGCCGTGCTCTGCGAGGTCGAGCCCTTCCTGCTCGACGTCCTTCGACGGGCGCAGGCCGATGGTGTATTTGAGGCCGAGGAACAGCACCAAGCTGACCACGCCGGTCCACAGCACGGTGGTGCCGACGGCCCAGATCTGCGTCATCACCTGGCCGGTCAGGTCGAACTCGCCGGCCACAGCGACGGGCGCGGTGTAATCGATCCAGCCCTGACCACCCCACGCCGGATTGGCGACGAAGCCGGTGCCGATCGCGCCGATGATGCCGCCGACCGCGTGGATGCCGAAGACGTCGAGCGAGTCGTCATATTTGAACTTCTTTTTCACCGTGGTGACGAAGAAGAAGCAGACCAGCGAGGCGACCGCGCCGAGCAGGATCGCGGTGCCGGGGTGGGCGAAGCCCGCCGCCGGGGTGATCGCGACCAGACCGGCGACGACACCCGAAACCCCGCCCAGCAGCGAGGGCTTCTTGTGGATGATCTGCTCGATGATCGCCCAGGTCGCGCCTGCCGCTGCGGTGGCGACGAGCGTGTTGATGAAAGCCAGCGCCCCGAAGGCATTGGCTTCGAGACCCGAACCGGCGTTGAAGCCGAACCAGCCGATCCACAGCAACGAGGCGCCGATCATCGTCATGACCAGATTGTGCGGGGGCATCGGTTCGGTGTTGTAACCTAGGCGCGGGCCGATCACGAGGCAGCCGACCAGGCCGGCAATACCGGCGTTGATGTGGACGACAGTGCCGCCGGCAAAGTCGAGCGCACCCCAGCCCCACAGCAGGCCCATGTCGGTCGGCGCGGCGTGCAGGAAGTCCGGGCCGGCCCAGTACCACACCATGTGCGCGATCGGGAAATAGGCGAGCGTCAGCCACAGCACGGTGAAGATAATCAGCGGCGTGAACTTCACGCGCTCCGCAAACGCCCCGACGATCAGCGCCGGCGTGATGCAGGCGAAGGTCATCTGGAACACCACGAAGACATATTCGGGGAGGTACACCCCGTTCGAGAAGGTCGCGGCGAAAGTCGTGACATCGACCCCCGCGAGGAACGCTTTGTCGAGCCCACCGAACAGCGACGGGAAGGGCGTGCCGGTCGAGGTGAAGGCCATCGAATAGCCCCAGCTGAACCACACCAGCGCCGCGACGCAGACGATGGTCAGCACCTGCATCAGCACCGACAGCATATTCTTGGCGCGGACAAGGCCGCCATAGAACAGCGCCAGCGCGGGCACCGACATCATCAGCACCAACGCCGATGCGACGAGCATCCAGGCCACGTCGCCCTTGTTGACCATCTCGGCGGTTGGCACGAAAGCGGCGGGAGCCGCCGCTTCGGCAGCCGGCGCCGCCACCGCCGTTGCGGCGTCCTGCGCCCAGACGGGCAGCGCGGCGAACAGCGACAGGCCAACGGCCCCGGCGCCCGCCGCAAATTTATTTGCGAACGTCATAGTTTCCCCCTTCGTCATCACAGTGCCGCCTCGCCGGTCTCGCCGGTGCGGATGCGCACCGCCTGACCCACGTCGAGAACGAAAATCTTGCCGTCGCCGATCGAACCGGTGCCGGCGCTTTGCTGCAGCGTTTCGACCACCCGCGGTGCGAGCGCGTCGTCGCAGACCAGCTCGATCTTCACCTTCGGCACCATGTTGGTGGCATATTCGGCGCCGCGGTAAATTTCGGTCTGTCCCTTTTGCCGTCCGAACCCCTTGACCTCGGTCACGGTCATTCCGGCGATACCCAAGCCGGTGAGCGCTTCGCGCACCTCGTCGAGCTTGAATGGTTTAATGATTGCCAGGATCAATTTCATGATGCCCCCTTTTGCCAATAGCACCATGTTGCACTGCAACAGCCGTGCCAGATTGCGCGGGTGGCGAGAAAGTTAACATTTTGTGACGGTTTGGGGCGTATGAGACGAATAATCGGTCGTTTGCTGGGCAGGCGAGGCAGAGGATTGCCTATAAATTGGGCAGTGCCGCTTCCCACCCCAAAGCCGCCGTCCAGACCCGCCGCTATTACCCCGCCGCCCTGAACCGTGCCCAGATCGGCAGATGATCCGACGCCCGCGCCGCCAGCGCGCTGCGATGCACCCCGGCGTCGACGGCTTCGAGGTCGGGTGAGGCGAAGATGCGGTCGAGCCGGGCGACCGGGCGGCGGCTGTGGAAACTGTGGCCGGTGTCGACCAGCCGGTGGCGCTCGCCGAAATCGTGCAGACAGCCGCCCGTCGCGCGCCATTCGTTGCAGTCGCCCATCAATATCGTCGGCAGGTCTTCGCCCTCGGCGACATGGTTCAGGATCGCGCGCGCCTGCTGGCGGCGGCGCAGCCCCGAAATATCGAGGTGCATGCCGATGACGCGCAATCTTGTCTCGCCGATGCGGATCGTCGCCGCGACGGCGCCGCGCGGTTCAAGTGTCGGCAGGTGCAGCGCGTGGCTTTCCTCGATCATTGCCCCCTTGCGGACCAGCAGCGCATTGCCGTGCCAGCCGATGCTGTGCGGGCGCCCGGTCAGCCCGACCGGAACATAATCGCTATGCTCGTCGAACATATGCGGCGGGATGGCGCTGGCGCGGGTGCCGAAGCGCCGGTCGGCCTCCTGCAATGCGACGATGTCGGCGTCGAGTTCGCCGAGCACCGACAGCACCCGCCCGGGATCGCGGCGGCGGTCGAGCCCGATGCCCTTGCGCATATTGTAACTGGCGACTTTGATCATGGGAGGGTTTGGAACTGACCTTGAATCCGTTTGTGCTGAGCTTGTCGAAGCACGGTTCTTCTTTCTTTCAAAAGGAAAAGCGGTCCTTCGACAAGCTCAGGACGAACGGATGTGGGGTTGGGTTGCAGCTAGCCCGCCTCAAATTCCGCCAGCAATGCCCGCGCTTCGTCCAGATCCTCGTCGAGCACCATGATCCGCACCGGGATCATCAGCCCGACGCTTTCGGCGATATTCATCCCCGCGTCGAAGCAGACCGCGTGAACCCCGGCGCTTTCGATCCGCCCGCGCAATAGCTCGGCTTCGGCGCCATTGGGCATTCGCACCAGTTCGACCAGCGGCATCAGGCGGACTCGCCTTCGATAAAGCGGTCGGTCGCGCGCGTTGGCAGGCCGTCGATGCTTTTGGTGCGCCCCTGCGTCTTTTCGACCCACAGCGCGCGGTCGGCCTGGCGGTGATATTTTTGCAGCGTGTCGCGTTCGTGTTGCAGCTCCATCATCGGCACTCCCCAGCCGCAGCTGGTTTGGACGCTTTCCACATCAATGACGAAAATCTGGCGGGTGCCGGGCAGCAGGGTGAAATGCGCCGCAAGCGCGTCCCATTCACCGTCCTGCGGCAGCACCGGGCGCCCGCGGCCATAGATGCGCAGGATCAGCGCGCTGCGATCAAAAGCGCAGAACATGATCGTGATGCGGCCATCGGCAGCGAGATGCGCGTGGGTTTCGTTGCCCGATCCGGCAAGGTCGAGATAGGCGACCTGCGTGGCAGACAGGACGCGGAAGCTGTCGGCATAACCCTTGGGTGACAGGTTGATCCGCGCATCGGCGGCGGCGGTCGCGGTGAAATAGACCGGCTGTTTCTCGATGAAGGCGATATGTTTGTCGGTCAGCGTGTCGGTAAAGTCGGCCATGGCTGCGCTCCGCGCCGGGAAGGGGATCGCGCCCGCCCTATCACCAATTCTTGCCTTCCTCCACCGCCGCCTGCTCCTCGGGGCGGGTCGCCCGGCCCAGCACGGCGTTGCGATGCGGGAAGCGGCCGAAGCGGTCGATGATGGCGAAATGCTGCCTCGCATAATTATGGAACATCGGGTCGGCGAGTTGGCCCATCAGCCGCAGCGATTCGCGCTGGTCGGCGATCTCCTCGCTATGTTCGAACGGCAGATAAGCGAATTGGCGCCGCTCGTCGGGCCAGTCCTGATCCCAGCCATGGGCGACGATCCCGCGCGCGATGGCGCGGGCCAGGCTGTCGGTGGCGAAGGCGTCGGCGGTGCCGCGGAAGATGTTGCGCGGCACCTGATCGAACAGGATCGTCGCCGCCAGCGCGGTGTCGGGGTCGGTCAGGAAGGTTTCGGCGGGTTGCGACCGCAAGGCTTCGTGCCAGTCGCCGGCGAGCGCGCGCACCGCGGCGTCGAAATCGGGGCCGCCGCCGTACCAGTCGTCCTGACCATGCGTGTCGAACCAGAAGGCGAGGAGTTGCTGCGCCCAGTCGGTGGGCGGGGTGTGGTCGCTTTGCGTCACGCGCGGTCAAATCCTTGGCGAAAAAAGACCGTAGCCCTGAGCTTGTCGAAGGGCGACTATCCGAGAAGCACCCTTCGACAAGCTCAGGGCTACGGTTCAACCTGAAATCATCAAGCTCATACGCATGGACGCGCCAGTGCGATCCCGGCCTGCGCCAGGATGACGGATGAGAGGTGAATGCGGCTATTCGCCCTTGACGCGCCGATAGGGCACGAATTTGCCGAGCGAGACAAAGCCGCTGTACATGTTGCTGCTGCGATCCTGCAACTGGACCGTGTCGATGCTGCACAGCTGGCCGGTCGACAATCTGGTGATCAGGATGTCATCATCGTCGAGCGACCCGGCGCCGCCCTCGGGGCGGTTGACCCACAGGGTGCTGCCGATGCGATAGACGATCGCGGTCTTGTCGATCACCTGGCTGCTGCTCACGCTCGATAGCTGGATGCAATTCTGCGGCGGACCGGCGGCGCGGCCGTCGAGCAGTTTGGCAAGCCGCTCTTCGGGTGCCAGCCGTTCCATCGCGGACGCGGCGGCGGGCATGGCCGCAATTGCGGCGGCGGCGAATATGGTGGTGATCAGCGGGCGCATGGTCCGACTCCTGTCTTGCTCATTACCCTACCTGATGCCGCCATACCCACGCCAGCGTGAACAAGGGCTGACTGATGACGGCATTGGCGCGATTCAGCATGCCCCGTCGGGCAGCGGGATGCCGAGCGGGCCTTTGCATTTCTTCTTTTTCGCCGGTGGCGCGGTGGTGCTGCCGCCTGCATTCGCGCCGCCCATACCGCCGAAATCGGTGCCGATCAGCAGGCTGGTGTGCGAGCGGAAACGCACTTTCGTGGTCCAGTCGATGTTCCACACCGCATTGCCCGCGGGTTTGGGTGGATAAGAGAAATTGGCTTCGGGGCCAAAGGCGTTGAGATTGCCGAACATCATCTCGCCCGACGCCTTTTTGGCCTCAGCCGGGATCGCGCAGCTGGTCTGCGCCGGCGGCATCACCACCCTTTTGCTCACCAGCCCGGCGACGGTCGACGGCGGCAGCCAGTCCCACAGCCCGCCGCCGAATTCGCGCGCATTGCTGCTCGTCCACCACACCATATCGCCGCCAGCGCCGCCGCGGTCCATGCCGCCGAACGCCCAGGCGACATAGCCGGTGGCGGGGACCAGCTGGTTCCAGCGGATCATCACCGACCCGTCGCCCTGCATCGTCGTCGATGCATTCAGCGCGGGCATATAGTCCTGCGCGAGGGTGAAGTTGATTTCGGGGCCGACATTGCCCGCGATCCGGTGCGCGCCGAGCAGCGAGGAACCCGCCGAAGGCTGTTTCGCCGATTTGCTGTTCGGCCAGCCGGCATAGGATTTGCTGTTCGACGTCATCACCTCGCGGATCCGCGGTACGGTGGTGGTGTAAAGGTTCGGCGGCATCTGTCCCGCCGCGAGCTTGGCAAAATCGATGATCACCGGCTGCCCCGGCCCGGCCTTGGCGCCGCAGCCCCAGAACAGCAGCAGGCGGCCCTTGGGACGCTCGAAATCCTTTGGCATTTCGGTCGTGCCGGTCTCGTCCTGGCGCTTGCCCGGTTCGGGGCCCCACAACGGCACCGATTTGCCGAGCTTGGCCTGCGGCAGGAAGAAATGATCGGCCTTGACCGGCGGCGCGGTTGGCGCCTGCGTCGACCCCAGCCGCAATTCCAGCGTGTGCGCGACCTTGCCTTCCGGCCCGCCGCCGAACATCATCCCCATGACATTGCCGACCCCGCGCCCGCCCGCCGCCATCGCGGCAAAGCCCGACGCGGTCGCGACGTCCATTTCATAACGTTCCTTGGGGCCGGTGCTTTTCTGGGCCGAACCGGGAACGGCGAGCATCGCGGCGATGGTCGCGACGGAAACGAAACGCAGACTCGAACGCATGATATCCTCCCTGTTGCCGGGGGAGACCCGGCGGATGATGCGACCCGATTTCTTATCTGTTTGGAGGACTATACGCGCGGGAAGGCGGCACGCCAAGTGAGGTGCGTCACACGGCTAAAACAATGACGTCGAGCACGACACCATCGTCACCCCGGACTTGATCGGGAGTGATATACTTGACAAAGCAACACACAGAACCCACCTTGGCCGAGCGTGACAGGCCGGTGGAGATTATTCATTCGCAAGATGGAGGCGGTGAAGTCATTCGCTGCACGTCTGGCGAATTGCGCCGCGCAATCGAGCGCGTTCTTATTGAGGAGTTCGTTGAGCCAGGAGGCGCGATCGTGCTTGCTGAAATTGAGGCAAGGAGTGCAAGCGGTCGCGTGATTCTTGGGCTGCTGGATGGCGTGGCATCAGTGCGATATTGAGCGTCACGTAGGCATTTGTAAGCGCGTCGATGTCTGAAAATATCCTGTCGAAATCGCTTTGAACATAGACCAGCGTTACTTTGTGGGTTGCTTGTACGTGGCGTTTTGCGAAGTTTGGAGTTGGCTGGCCTCTCATTGCCTTTTCAAATTCCAGTTTCTGGGCAACGCCTAGCCTCCACTGATTTTTAGGGTTTAGAAATAGGATCGCATTTGGCACCTGCGGAGAGATTCCGGCCAACCAATGTGCGACCTTGTTTCGTTCAATGAACGTAATGCGGTGCATTTCCAGAACTACGCTAAGGTCTTCCATGTCGCCATCTGACAATCGGCTCTTGGCGTGGCGGGCGAGTATCTCACGTTGTCTTACAGAGTTTGAGGCAGCAACTGCCTCGCTTACGGCCTGCGAAGCGTTGCTGCCTAATATGTCCGGCATCACATGCCCAACATAGGCCTCGGTTTCCGCCCATCTCATAATGACTTTTGCGACGTTTAGGGCCATCTTTGGTTGATGTCGGACCACTAACACGCCGCCAAAGAGAGAAGTCGCGGTAGATTTTACTTGGATAAGAGGATTTGGCATGACTGACACCGACCAAAGAGAACTGGAAACGCTTCGCCGGATGCTGGCGACGCCTCCGTCGCCGCATAAGAAGCTTGACAAGAAAGACCGCCGAGACTCGAATGAACCCCGGCGGTCCCCGTCGTCAAAGCGCTAGGATTTTAGCGGCCCTTCGGCTTTGACTTCTTGATGGTCTCAACGACCGCCGTTTTGCGGCGGCGTTGAGCCTCATCCACTGGGATGAACTGACCGTTTCCGGCGTCCCTCCCGATTTTGAATGTGTTTGCTTTCGACATTTTCATGTCTCCTGCTTGCACAGACGGATGGGCCGCCCGCCCTGGAGGGCCGGATGCGCCTCCTTGGCTTTAAGGAGCATTCGGTTCAGGACAGACCCGCGACTATATTTCCCTGAAGTAAGGGGGAGTCGAGTCAGTGAATCAGTTTATTTGGTCCAGCGCTTGCGACGCTCCCCTATCACGCGGGGAGGGCCAACCTTTTCAGGCTGCGACGTTATTAGCCCGCCGATAGGTCAGGCGCTTGCCGGTGATGCCCTTAAGCGCCAGCTCGCAACGCTCGAAATCGTTGCCCTTGCGGGTGTTGTAGCGGAAATCAAACTCGGCGCAGTAGCGGTGCAGATGGGTCGCGCTCATGTGATAGTAGGTGCCGACCACGCCGCGCTTTAGGATCGAGAAATAGCCCTCGACAGTGTTGGTATGCGCCAAGCCGCGCACGTATTCACCAGCCGTATGGTTCACGGCCTCATGCTTGAACGCGCGGCCCATGTGGCGATATTGGCCCGCGTCATCGGTGAAGAGCATGGTTGCCGGATCGATTTGACTGACAAGGATCGGGCGAAGGTTGGCAGCGGTCACGCTCACAACATGGGTCGAGCGAACGCTGCCGTCGCGTTCCACCAGCGAGAACACGGTTTCCTTGCCCCAACTGCCACCGAGGCGACGGGTGGCGCGCTTGCTCTTGTGGCGGTTCTTTTCCTTGCCGCCGATGAAGGTTTCATCTGCCTCGACAATCTTGCCCTCGCCGCCAAGCGGACCCTGATCGTCGCCGGGGCGCATAGCTTCACGAATACGGTGCGACATGAACCATGCGGTCTTTTGCGTAACGCCCAACATGCGCGAAAGCTGGTGGCCCGACATGCCGCGCTTTGACGAGCAAAGCAGGAAGGTTGCTAACACCCACTTGTGAAGGGCGATCTTGCTGCTTTCAAACACGGTGCCGACCGTCACCGAATACTGCTTACGACAGTCGTTGCACTGGACAACGCCGTCGCGGATCGCACCTTCGGGATGCGCTTTCGTAGGGCGACCACGCTGCGCAGGAAGGCGCTTGGCAGCAAACGAACCACAGTGGGGGCAATACGGACCCTGCGGCCAGCGCAGCGCTTCCAGATGCTCGCGAGCGGCGGTTTCGTTGGTGAAGCGGGGTGCGGTGATGTCCATACCCTCTACCTACGGGCAGAAGGGTGCTTTGTCAAGTATATCATTCCCGACTTGATCGGGGGTCCAGGCGGCCACCGCGGCGATGGATCCCGGATCAAGTCCGGGATGACGAAGCGTTTTGGATGGCTATGCCGTCCCGCCCACCGTCAGCCCGCTGACCAGCAGCGTCGGCTGGCCGACCCCCGCGGGGACGCTCTGGCCGCCCTTGCCGCAGATGCCGATGCCTTCGTCGATCGCCATGTCGTTGCCGATGCCCATGACCTTGGTCAGCACGCTCGGCCCGTCGCCGATCAGCGTGGCGCCCTTGATCGAATCGCCCAGCTGGCCATTTTCGATCTTATACGCCTCGGTACAGCTGAACACGAACTTGCCCGACACGATATCGACCTGACCGCCGCCGAAGCTCTTGGCAAAAATTCCGTTTTTCACGCGGCTCAGCAGTTCAGCGGGATCGTCGCTGCCCCCGCGCATGAAGGTGTTGGTCATCCGCGGCATCGGCGCGTGCGCGAAGCTTTCGCGGCGCCCGTTGCCGGTCGGTTCGACTCCCATCAGGCGCGCGTTGAGGCGGTCCTGCATATAGGCTTTCAGGATGCCGTCCTCGATCAGCACCGTCTCGCCGGTCGGGGTGCCCTCGTCGTCGATGCTGAGCGAGCCGCGGCGGCCGCCGCCAACCGGGCTGTCCATCGCGCCGTCGTCGACCACCGTCACCCCGGGGGCGGCGACGCGCTGGCCGATGCGGCCCGAAAAGGCGCTGGTGCCCTTGCGGTTGAAATCGCCCTCGAGCCCGTGGCCGACCGCTTCGTGCAGCAGCACCCCGGGCCAGCCGGGGCCGAGCAAGACGGTGAATTCGCCCGCCGGGGCATCGACCGCGCGGAGGTTGACCAGCGCCTGCGCCAGCGCCGCGTCGATCGCGCGGTTCCACTGTGCGGGCTCGAACAGATGGTCGTACATATAGCGCCCGCCGAGGCCGAAGGTGCCGGTTTCGCGGCGGCCATTTTCCTCGACCACGATGCTGATATTGAGGCGGACGAGCGGGCGGATGTCGGTCGCGAGAAAGCCGTCGGCGCGGACGATCTCGACCACCGACCAGCTGCCCGCAAGGCTCACCGACACCTGCGCAATGCGCGGATCGCGGGCGCGCGCCGCGGCGTCGATTTCCTGGCACAGCGCGACCTTTTTCGCGAAGGGGATCAGGTCGAGCGGGTTCGCCTCGTCATAGAGGTGGCGGTTGGTGCGCGGCGGTGGGGCGGCGTGCGGCTGGCTGGCGGGGTCGAGCAAAGCCAGCGTTTCGGCGGCGCGGCGGATCGCCCCGGCGCTGATGTCGCTGGCATGGGCGAACCCCGTCATCTCGCCCGACACCGCGCGCAGGCCGAACCCGGCGTCGGTCGAATAGTCGGCGGTTTTGAGGCGGCCGTCGTCGAAGCCGAAGCTCTCGGTCGCGCGATATTGCAGATAGAGCTCGCCATCGTCGGCCTTGGCGAGTGCTTCGCGCGCGAGCGCCTGCGCCAGATCGGGGTCGAGCGCGTCGGCGCGATAGAGGAATCGGCGGGGGTCGGTGGGACTGGTCATTGGCCCAATATAGGCACGCGCGTCGCGCGACGCCAGCGGTCAGAGATAATTGACCGTCAGCGTGAACGTGCCGCTGTAGTCGCCCGCGGGCTGGTTCGCGGGGACGGTGAGGGTGCCGCCGATATAATAGGTCTGCACCCCGCTGGGCAGCAGCGTGCCGCCGAGCAGCGCGATGCCGCCGCCGCTGGTGCTGGCGGCGCGGACCAGCGTCGCGGTCATCGACGGTGCGCCGCCGCCGACGCGCGCCAGCGTCACCGACGTGCTGCCCGACACGGTGATCAGAAAAATGCCGCCGGTGCCCTGGAACACCGCGCGCCGCGCGCTGGTGCCCACCAGGGTGACCCCGCCGCCCGAGGTGCGCGCGTTGGTCACCGGGTTGATCGTGACGGTGCCCCCGGTTGCGCCGCTGACCAGCGTCCCGAAATCGAGATCGTCGGTCTTGATCAGCGTGTTCGGGCGCACGACCGCGGCGTTGACGGTGACATTGGTGTCGGCGGCATGGACCGGCGCGCATAGCAGCGCGCCCGCCGCGGCGGCGACGATGGTCAGGGCGCGTATTGCATCCCGACAGTTTCTGGTCCCTCGAATCCCCACAGATTCTGCTCCTGTCTGGCACAGATATGCCAGCGGGGCGTGAGTCGTTGATGCACAGGGTTGGTAAAGGGGTCGTTTACATCTGGCCCCGGCGTTCAGGCGTGATCGGCGATCCCGCCGACGCTTAACCTTTGTCGGCGATCCCGCCGCTCAGGACAAAGCGCCGGTCGCAATAGCCGCAGTCGGCAAAGCCTGCGTCGGGGTCGATTTCCAGCCACACGCGCGGATGGCCGAGCGCGGCATCGGCCAGCCCGTCGCCGGTGCCGTCGCAAGCGATGCGGGTTTTGGGGGTGCGGATGGTTTCGGGCGCGGGCTGGGTCATCGACCGCGCCCATAGCAAGCGCGCGGGGCGGGAGCAATCGGGGTCTGCGCTACGCGGTGGCAGGGTGGGTTTGCGGCACCGGCCAATATTCTGGCGAATATAGGTGGTCATCCGGTGCCGCTTCTTCCCCCACAGAAGCTCTAGAGATAGTTGAGTGTGATCGTGAACGTCCCGCTATAGTCGCCCGGCGCCTGGTTGGCGCCGACCTCGAGCGTCGCGCCCACCGGAAAATTATAATTGCCGAGCGGCGAGGTGATCCGGAACCGCATCGGCGAGGTCGACAGGATCGCGGTCGGGGTGCTGCCGATTTCAAAGGTGCGGGCTCGCATCCGCATCCCCGGCCCGTTGAGCCAGATGGTGTTCGACCCGAGCGAGATATTGACCTGGCGGTTGAGGCTGCCGAGTCCGGCAAAGCGCGCGGGTTCGCCGCCGTCGCCGGCCAGCGTGACGCCGCCGGTGCGGCTGCGCGATCCGTCGGGCGCCAGCGTCACCGTACCGGCGGTGGCCGAGGGAATGATGTCGCCGAAATCGAGGTCGTTGACCTTGAAGAAAGAGAGAGGGCGCAGCACGATCGCTTCGGCTTCGCCGGGTGCGGTCGACTGGGCATGGGCCGGCGCCGCGACGGCCGGGGCCATCATCAGCGCACAGACGGCGATGCCGCGCAGCGCGAACTGCGGGTTATTTGTGTGTCTGGTCCTCACAGCGTTGGTCCTAGCGGCGATTTTCCAACATAGCGTTAACGCGGCGCTGGGAAAAGCAGGCGGGGCGATGGGGGCTTTTACACGTTGCGGCGCGCGGCTATGGCACAGGCCATGACCGAAGCCGCCATCCGCATCGACGCCGTCTCCAAAACCTATGCCGGCGGCAAACAAGCGCTCGACAATGTCAGTTTCGATGTGCCGCGCGGGCAGATTTTCGGGCTGCTCGGCCCGAATGGCGCGGGCAAATCGACGCTGATCAACATCCTGGCGGGGCTGGTCAACAAGACGGCGGGATCGGCGAGCATCTGGGGCTTCGACATCGATGCCGATCCGCGCAACGCCAAATATTCGATCGGCATCGTGCCGCAGGAAATCGTCTTCGATCCCTTTTTCACGCCCTATGAGACGCTGGAGAATCAGGCCGGGCTGTATGGCGTGCCGCGGGCGAAGCGGATTTCGGACGATCTGCTCGCCGCGGTGCACCTGACCGACAAGCGCGACGCCTATGCGCGGACGCTGTCGGGCGGGATGAAGCGCCGGTTGCTAGTCGCGAAGGCGATGGTCCATTCGCCGCCGATCATCGTGCTCGACGAACCGACCGCCGGGGTCGACATCGAATTGCGCCAGCAATTGTGGTCCTATGTCCAGTCGCTCAACGACCGCGGCGTGACGGTGGTGCTGACGACGCATTATCTGGAAGAGGCCGAGGAGCTGTGCGACCGCATCGCGATCATCAACCATGGCCGACTGATCGCGAACAAGCCGACGCGCGAGCTGGTCGACATGGCGCGCGAAAAGATCGTCGTGGTGACGCTGGATCAAGACATCACCGACCTGCCGACCCATCCCGCTTTCGACAAGATCGAGCGCGAGGGGACGCGCGGGCTCGCGATCAGTTACAACAAGGATCGGATGAACGCCGGCGAGGTGCTCGCGGCGGTGAATGCCATGGGTCACGGCATCGTCGATGTGTCGACGCGCGAGGCCGACCTGGAAGATGTGTTTCTGAATTTGACGCGCGCGGCGAATGGGTGACGCAGATGAGCCGCTGGCCGGGATGACGGTCAATGAGCGGCTTTATGCGCGCGGCCTGTTTGATCGCTTCGACGCAGCGCGGGCCAGCCAGGATCGGGAGGCATTGGCGTCGATTCTGATCGAAATCGAAATCTCCGATGTCGAAGGGACGATCGATCGGCTTCTCGACCGGCCGCCATCGACCAACTGAGGCGATTCAACGCCGCATCAGGCGCGCCATGACCCCGAAATGATCCGACGGATATTCGCCGCCCACCGGCTGGTCGCCGATGACGCGCGCCTCGGTGACGGCAAAGGCGGCGGGTTCGACGAAGATATGGTCGATCACCCGCGGCTGGTGCCCGCGCGCGGGGTTAAGCGTCGTTGCCGCGGCGCCGGGCGGCAGCGCCGAGACAAAGCGCGGCGGCCCCATCGCGCTTAGCCCCGGATCGTCGAGCGGCGCGTTGAAATCGCCCAGCACGATCAACGGCACCCCGTCGGTGGGCAACCAGGCGATAAGGTCGGCGAGCTGTTCGGCGCGCATCGCCCCCGCCTCGGGCTGCCACGCGAGATGGGTGGCGACGATGTCGACCGGTCCGGCCGCACTCTGCACCCGGACGCGGATCGCGGTGCGTGAATCGGCAAGCGGTGCCAGTTTGTGCCGCGCGACCGCGATCACCGGCAGCCGCGTCAGGATCGCATTGCCATAACGTTTCGGCGCGCCCTCGGGCTCGACCGCGACGAAATGGACATGGGGGTAGCCGAGTTGGCGCGCGATCGTGTCGGCCTGGTTGGGCAGATCCTTGCGCTGGTCTTCGAGCACTTCCTGCAGCGCGATGACATCGGCACCGACCGCGCGCAGCGCCGACGCGAGCAGCACCAGCCGTGCGGGCCATCGCCCGCCGGCATCGTGCCAGATGTTGAAGGTGGCGACGGTCAAGCCGCGCTGGGCAGCGGGGCGGGTGGCCGCACAGCTCGCCAGCGGCAACGCCGCCAGCCCGGCGAGCAGCGTCCGCCGCTGAAGCTCGGCTTTAGGCATGACGACTATTCCCCTTGGCGGCGACCATCGATCCCCCCTGTCATGCGGCCGCCCGCTGTGCAACAGAGGCGCCATGAGTGAATACGACGTCATCATCGTGGGATCGGGTGCGGCGGGGCTGACCGCGGCGATCGCGCTGGCCGATCATTGCAAGGTGCTGGTGCTGGCCAAGGGCGAGCTGACCGGCGGATCGACCGCCTGGGCGCAGGGCGGCATCGCCGCGGTGCTCGATGCGGGCGACACGTTCGACAATCATATCGACGACACGATGGTTGCGGGCGCCGGGCTCAATCGGCGCGAGACGGTCGAGTTTGTTGTCGAAAATGCCCCGCACGCGATCGAGCGGCTGGTCGAAATGGGGGTGCCGTTCAACAAGGATGCCGAGGCGCTGCATTTGACACGCGAGGGCGGTCATTCGCACCGCCGCATCGTCCATGTCGACGACGCGACCGGCTGGGCGGTGCAGGCGGCGCTGCTGAAGACCGCCGAGGCGCATCCGAACATCACGCTGCTCCCCGGGCAGGCGTGCGTCGACTTGATCACGGGTCGCCACGAGGAACGCTATTCGGGCTCGGGCCGCGTCTGGGGCGTCTATGCGCTCGATGAAAAGAGCGGGAAGGTCCATGCGCATGTCGGCCGCGCGACGATCCTGGCGAGCGGCGGGGCGGGGCGCGTCTATCAATTCTCGACCGCGCCGCGGGGCGCGACCGGCGACGGCATCGCCATGGCGTGGCGCGCCGGCTGCCGCGTGTCGAATATGGAAATGATGCAATTCCACCCGACCTGCCTCTACAACCTCGACGTCAAGAATTTCCTGATCACCGAGGCGGTGCGCGGCGAGGGCGGCATCCTCAAGCATCCGGTGACCGGCCACCGTTATATGCCCGATTATGACGCGCGCGCCGAACTCGCGCCGCGCGACGTGGTGGCGCGTGCCAACGACGATCAGATCAAGCGCTCGGGGCTCGACTATGTCCATCTCGACATCAGCCACCTCGATCCCGATTTCGTCGCCGGGCATTTTCCGAATATCTATGAAAAGCTGCTGACGCTGGGCATCGACATGACGAAGCAGCCGATCCCGGTGGTCCCGGCGCAGCATTATACCTGCGGCGGCATCTTGATCGATCTCGCCGGACGCACCGACCTGCCGGGGCTGTACGCGGCGGGCGAATGCACCGAAAGCGGGCTGCACGGCGCCAACCGCCTCGCGTCGAACAGCCTGCTCGAATGTTTCGTGTTCGGCGAGGCGGCGGCGAAGGACATCATCGCGCGCTGGGACCAGCTCAAGCCGCCGCCACCGATCCGCCCGTGGGACGAAAGCCGCGTCACCGATTCGGACGAAGAGGTGATCATCAAGCAGAACTGGACCGAAATCCGCCGCTTCATGTGGAATTATGTCGGCATCGTGCGCACGACCAAAAGGCTGGAGCGCGCCCAGCATCGAATCAACATGATGACGGGCGAGGTCGAGGATTATTACGGCCATTTCCGCGTCACCACCGACCTGATCGAACTGCGCAACCTGCTGCAATGCGCCGAACTGATCGTGAAAAGCGCGCTCCACCGCAAGGAAAGCCGCGGGCTGCATTACACGCTCGATTATCCCGACTTGTTGCCGCAGGCGGTCGATACGGTGCTGGTGCCTTAACCGCCCAGCGCGGCTTGCAGTGCATCGCCGGGTTTCAGCGCGAGCAGATAGGTCTGGGCGCGATCGAGGACTGTATCATCGCGCGGGGTCAGCCGCCCGGGGTGGATTTCGTAGATGATGTACCCCCTGGCTTCCAGATCGTGGAGCAGCGCCGCGGGATCGTCGCCCATGCCGCGCAGCATGTCGGGGGAAAATTCGAACAGCAGCGCCGGCGCCGGGTTGCCGTCGAGTAGCGCGCTGGCCCCGCGCAGCGCCATCGCTTCGGCGCCCTCGATATCGAGCTTGATCAGCCGGATCGTCTCGCCGCTGAGCAGCTGGTCGAGGCGGCGCAGCGGGATCGCCGCGCCCGCGCCGTCGAACGACACATGGTTGCTGCCGATATTGCCCGCGTCGTGGACGACCATGGTGACCGCACCGTCGTGGTCGCCCGCGGCGCAGCGGTGGACATGGATGCTGTCGGCGGCATTGCGCGCGATATTGGCCGCCAGCAGGTCGGCGGTCGACGGGGTGGCCTCGATCGCATGGACGCGGCCCGTTGCACCGACCCGTTGCAGGGCGAGCAGCGAAAAGAAACCGATGTTGGCGCCGACGTCGACGAAGGTGTCGCCCGGCTTTAGCGCCGCCAATATGACCTGCGTCTCCAGCGGCTCCCAGCCGCCGGTGCAATAGATGGTGCGGTCGACGAACTGGCCCAGGTCGAGCCGCAACGCAAAACCGTGCCGCGTTTGGGTGGTGCGAATTTGCGATCGCACCGCGGCTTCGGGCAGCAGCCCGTAGGCCAGGCTGCCGAGCCGCCATTGTCCCTTCTCGAACGGATATTTGCGGCTGACCCACGCCGCGAGATGCCCGATGGCATTTGCCATGAAACTGGTCCCGCCCGGTCCTGGCCGCTACCCGCCGACGCCAAGCAACCGCCCGACCAAAATCAGCACGATCGCGCCGATCACCGAGGCGAAGCACCCGGCGCGGTGAAAGTCGCCGCGGCCGCGTGAGGTGGCGAGGCCGGCGAGCAACGAACCGCCGACGCCGAGCAGGATCGTCGCGACCCATCCCATCTGCACCGCGCCGGGATAAAAGAAGCGCGCCAGCGCCCCGATGATCAGGCCCGAGACGATGGCGGCAATAATGTTGATCATAAGCCAAATCCTTCGCTCAAAAACCGTTCCGCCAGCGCCGCGTGCAGCGCGGCGCCGCGCGCCATCACCTTTTCGTCGAGCACCATGCGGTTGCTGTGGAGGCCGCAACAGGCGCGCCAGTCGCTGCCTTGCTCGCTGGCGCCGAGCCAGAACATCGCGCCGGGGACTTTTTCGAGCACATAAGAGAAATCCTCGGCGCCCATCACCGGGTGGTCCATCGTCAGCCACGCCGCCTCGCCGAAGGTCGCTTCGACGACCGACTGGCCGAACGCGACGGCGCGGCTGTCGCAGATGGTGACGGGGAAGCCTTCTTCGATCTGGACCTCGGCGGTGCAGCCATGCGCTTCGGCGATCGCGGGGGCCAGGCGTTTCAGCTCGCGCGCCACCATCGCGCGCCGTTCGGGCGACAAAGTGCGGATCGTGCCGAGCATTTCGGCGGTCTCCGGAATGATATTGTTCGTCGTGCCCGCAGCGATCTTGGCGATCGTCACCACCGCGGGATCGAACACCGACACCCGCCGCGTCACCATCGTCTGGATCGCGGTGACAATCGCGCAGGCGACCGGGATCGGGTCGATCGCATCGTGCGGCATCGACGCATGGCCGCCTGCGCCTTTGACGATGATCGACAGGACATCGGACGAGGCAAGCAGCGGCCCGGCGCGCGACGCGAAAATACCATGCGGCGCGTTGGGCATGATGTGGAGCGCAAAGGCCGCGTCGGGCAGCGGATCGATGATGCCGTCGTCCAGCATGAAGCGCGCGCCATGATGTCCCTCCTCGCCCGGCTGGAACATGAACATCACCGTGCCGGGCAGGCGATCCTGCGCCGCGCACAGCAGCTTCGCGGCGCCGACCAGCATCGCGACATGCGTGTCGTGCCCGCACGCATGCATCGCGCCGGTGGTTTCAGAGGTGAAATCGAGCCCCGTATCCTCGACCAGCGGCAGCGCATCCATGTCGCCGCGCAGCAGCACGGTGCGCCCGTTGGCAGGCCCGCGCAGGATCGCCACCAGCCCCGTCGTCGACGGCCCCTCGCGAAACTCAAGCGGCAGCCCGGCGAGCGCGTCCTTGATCTTCGCCAGCGTCTTGGGGTTTTGCAGGCCGAGTTCGGGCTCACGGTGGATGGCGCGGCGCAGATCGACGAGGTCGTCGAGCAGGGTTTCGGCCGCAGCGGGCCAGCTACTGGTGGCGGTGAGCGTCATGCGCGGCCTCTCGTTCGCGGTGGTTCGACGGCACCTTGTCGCCGAACCACAGCGAAGTCGAGGGGAGCCGGTTGGATTCAGCTTTACGGATCCCACCTTTTCATCTCCGTAGCCCTGAGCCTGTCGAAGGGCGCTTCACTGCGAAGCGCCCTTCGACAGGCTCAGGGCTACGGTTTTGGTCAAGGCTATCCAGCCTACGCCAGCGCCGCCGCCCGCCGCTGTTTCCGCCCCGCGATGACGCGCAGGACGATGATCGCGACGACCAGCGCGACGGGCAGGGCGTACCAGGCGCTCACCGGGATGCGTTTGCCGTTGGTGAAGATGAAGCTGAGCGCGACGATCCATACGCCCCACCAGTGCAGCCGAGCCCATGCCTTCGGCCCCATCGCCTTGACCATGCGGTCGAACGAGGTCGCGGCGAGCAGCGCGATGAACAGATAGGCGGTGCCGCCGGTGACGATCGATTTGGGGTTGGTCAGCACCCAGAAGACGCCGGGGTCGGTTTTCCACAGCGCGATGATCGCGAGCGCGTGGATGAAGTGCGACATCGCAAAGCCGAGGCCGAGCTGGCGCCGGTTGCGGCGCAGCCAGCGGGTGAAGGGACCGGGCCACAGTTTGAACGCGGCGGATGCGGCAAAGGCGGCGAGGAACAGGATGAGCGAGGTGCGCGCGGTGGCGCGGATCACCATCCGATAACCGTCGGTGTCCCAGCCGATGACGAGCAGGAAGCCGAGCGACATCGCGGCCAGTGCCGCGGTCAGCGTCCAGAACAGCCCCCAGCCTTCGGCCCAGCCCTTAGTCGCCGGTGTCCCGGTTGTTGTCGCCGTCATACGTCCTCCGTTTGAAGCCTAGTGTTGCTAGGTATAACTTGCATACCTAGCGTTGCAAAGCTAAATCGGCGGCATGTCTGCGGAAATGCTCAAGGGGCACCTCGATGCCGTGCTGCTCGCCACGATCGGCGACGAGGCGTTGCACGGCTATGCGATCATCGAGGCGATTCGCGCGCGCAGCGGCGGCCATTTCGATTTGCCCGAAGGGACGATCTATCCGGCGCTGCACCGGCTCGAACTCGCGGGGTTGCTCGCCAGCCGTTGGGTTCAGCCCGACGGCGGGCGCAAGCGCCGCGTCTATGCGCTGACCGACGGTGGCCGCCAGTCGCTGGTCGAACGGCGCGCGGGCTGGCGGAGCTTTGCCAGCGGCATCGATCTGGTGCTGGGGTCGCGGGCATGAGCGGGCCGATCGCCACCTATCTCGACGAGCTCGACGATGTGCTGGCGTTCGATCCGCGCCTGTCGCGGCGGGTGCGCGACGAAATCGAATCGCATCTATGCGACACCGCCGAACAGGTGGGTGAGGCCGATGCGGTGCGGCGTTTCGGGCGCCCCGCCGAAATCGCGCGCGCTTATGCCGAGGCGGCGCTGCCCGACCGGCTGCGGCGCTCGTGTGTCGCCGCGGCGCTGCTCGGCGGCGCGACCCTGCTGCTGATGCGGCTGCGGACCGTCATTCTCGACCTTCCGGGAGGCGCCGATCCGCTGGTCTGGTTCGATCGCGGCGGGCTGGTTGCGGCGCTGGGGTGTATCGGGGTGGCGTGGTGGCTGGCGTCGCGGCGGCGGATCGCGCCGGTGCGCCGCTGGCTGCATCTTGCCGCGGGAAGTCTGGCGCTGTCGGTCGGGGCCAGTCTGGTGCGCGCGTTCCAGGGCGCAACCGGCGATTCGGCGCATGCGCTGATCGTCGCGACGGTGCTGGTCGAACTGGTGCTGCTCGGCGCGCTGATGGCGCAGCTGGCGCGCCTCGACCGCTACGCGCGGCGGCTGGCGGCCTAGAGCGGCGCGGCCTCATAAAAATCCGTTCGCCCTGAGCTTGTCGAAGGGCCGTTCTTTCTTTGCAACGTCGATAGGAAGAACGGTGCTTCGACAAGCTCAGCACAAACGGATTTGGGCGTAGCGGCGCCGACCCTAACGCTTGCCCCCGAACAATTGCCGACCCGCCAGATCGAGCATGATTTCCTCGCTGCCGCCGCCGATCGCATTGACCCGCACCTCGCGGTAGATGCGCTCGACCTTGCTGCCGGTGATATAGGACGCGCCGCCCAGCACCTGCGCCGCCTCGCGCGCCACCGCCTCCAGCATCCGCGTCGCCTGCACCTTCAGCATCGCAAAGTCGGCGGGACGGTCCTTGCCGGTCTTGACCTGCCAGGCGCAGAGGTCGACCCACGCCTGCGTCGCTTCGATCTGGCGTTCCATGTCGGCGAGCTTGATGCGGATCGACTGGTGGCCGACGAGCGGCTTGCCAAAGGTTTCGCGGTTCTGCGCCCATTCGGCTGCCTCGGCCATCGCGACGCGCGCATAGGCGCAGCAGCCCATTGCCATGCCGAGTCGCTCCGAATTGAAATTGCGCATGATGCCGATGAAGCCGCCATTCTCGGGGCCGATCAGGTTGGTCGCGGCGACGCGGACGTCGCTGAAATGGATCGCCGCGGTGTCGCTGCACCGCCAGCCCATCTTGTCGAGCCGGGTGCGCTCGACCCCGGGACTGTCCATCTCGATCAGCAACAGCGAGATGCCCGCCGCCCCGGGACCGCCGGTGCGCACCGCGCAGGTCAGCCAGTCGGCGCGCATGCCGCTGGTGATGAACATCTTGCCGCCGTTGACGATATAATGGTCGCCGTCCCTGACCGCGGTGGTCTTGAGATTGGCGACGTCGCTGCCGCCCCCCGCCTCGGTAATACCAAGCGCGATGATCTTGTCGCCGCTGAGCACCGGCGGCGCGACGCGCTGTTTCAATTCCTCCGATCCCAGCGCGAGGATCGGCGGCAGCCCGATGCCGTGCGTCATCAGCGACGCACCGAGCCCGCCTGCGCCGACCGCGGCGAGTTCTTCGGTCAGGACAAGGCTGTGGAAATTGTCGAAGCCGTCGGAATGGCCGCCATATTGTTCGGGATAGCGCAGCCCCAATATGCCCGCGTCCGCAGCTTTCTTGTGCAATTCGCGCGGCAGTTCGCCTTCGGCCTCCCAGCGATCGATGTATGGCGCAATCTCATGGCTGACGAAACGGCGGACGCTCTGCGCCAGCGCCTCATGGGTTTCGTCATAATAGGGCGAGCGCGCGCGCCAGTCGTCGAAGGCTGTCATGGCGACGATGCTGCGCGTGGTTGACGTAAACGTCAAGTCGGCGTTTCGGTCGCGCCCTTCGCCGCGGGCTTGCGTCATCCGCTCAAGCACTTAAGGTCGCCCCCATGCACAAACCCTCCCTGCTCGCCGGCCTTGCCGCTCTCGCCCTTTTGTCCACCCCCGCCGCGGCGCAGAAATCGCCCGAGGCCGTCGCCGAAGCCGCGCTGAAGCGCGCGCCGGTGTTCGACGGGCATAATGATGTGCCCTGGGCGCTGCGCGGACATGCCGACAATGTGATCAACGATTTCGATTTCGTCGACACCACCGACACCGCCAAACCCGACGCGACCCCGCCGCGGATCGCGATGCACACCGACCTCAATCGGCTGCGCAAGGGCCATGTCGGGGCGCAATTCTGGTCGGTCTATGTGCCGTCGAACACCAACGAACCGCAGGCGATCCAGCAGACGATCGAGCAGATCGACGTGATGAAGCGGCTGATCGCGCGTTACCCGAATGACCTGTCGCTCGCCGCCAACAGCGGCGAACTGCAAGCCCAGATGAAGGCGGGCAAGGTCGCCGGGATGCTGGGGATCGAGGGCGGCCAGTCGATCGGCTCCAGTCTTGCCGTGCTGCGCGAGATGTTCGGCATGGGGGTGCGCTATATGACGCTGACTCACAGCAAGAATGTGCCGTGGGCCGATAGCGCGACCGACGCACCGAAACATGACGGGCTCACCGATTTCGGGCGCCAGGTGGTGCGCGAAATGAACCGGATCGGGATGATCGTCGATTTGAGCCATGTCAGCGAAGCGACGATGGCCGACGCGCTGGAGACCACGAAGGCGCCGGTGATGTTCAGCCATTCGGGGGTGCGCGCGGTCAACGACCATCCGCGCAATGTGCCCGATTCGGTGCTGCCCGCGGTCAAGGCGAATGGCGGCATCGTGATGATCGTGTTCCTCCCCGGTTTCCTCGATCCGGCGGTGCGCGCGCACGGGCTCGACCGCACCGCGCTCGAAGCACGGTTGAAGGCGCAATATTCGGGCGATCCCGCCGCGGTCACCGCGGCGCTCAAGACGTGGGACGCCGCGAACCCGGCGCCCAAGACCCAGATCGCTCAGGTCGCCGAACATATCGATCACCTCAAGAAAAGCATCGGCGTCGATCATATCGGGCTGGGCGGCGATTATGACGGGATGGATTCGGCGCCGGTGGGCATGGAGGATGTCGCGGGCTATCCGGCGCTGTTCACCGAACTGGCACGGCGCGGCTATTCGCAGGGCGAGCTGGAGAAGATCGCGAGCGGCAACATGCTGCGGGTGCTGAAGGCGGTCGAGGCCTATGCCGCGAGCCAGAAGGGCCAGCCGCCGGTGGAAACGCCGGTGGTGAAGTAAGGCGCACGTCGCCCCCGCGAGGGCGGGGGCCGCTGCCGGTTTACGCAGCGGCGCTTAGCAATATCCGCTAGCGGCCCCCGCCTTCGCGGAGGCGACGTTATTTGGCGGCTTTCACAAACGGCCACGCCACCGCGCCGCTTGCCCACAATGCCCACCAGATGATGACGGGTTGTAGCGCCAGCCGCGGCCCATGGTACCACCAGCTCAAAGTCTCGCCGCCGATCGCGATATTGGCGAGGGCATGGTGGAAATTCGCCGGCCACACGCATAGCGCATAGAGCGCGAGCCCCCAGCCCGCCGCCTTGCGCGTTTGCGGAATCATCAGTCCGATCGCGCCCGCTATCTCGGCCGCCCCGGTGGCGGCGACGATCAGGTCGGGCCGCGGCACCCATGGCGGCGTGATCGCCAGGAACGGCGTCGGCCGCGCCAGATGCGCCCAGCCGGCATAGCCATAGGCAATCGCCAGCAGCCAGCGCAGCGCCGTGCGAACGCGGTCCTTCAACGCCCGATCGCCTCCAGCATCGCCTCGACGCTGACGAATTTTTCGCGCGGATTGCCGTCGAGCGCCGCGGCGACCTCGGCCGCCTCGATCCGCCGCCAGTCGGCGAAAGTGACCGGGGTGACGCCGCGGCTGGCCAGCAAGGCGTCGAGCCCCGGCCGCCCCGCCTTGCCCGCGCCGCGGCCGACATCCGCCAACACCATTTCGGCGACGCGCGCGCCGTCGGGCTTGTTGGTGCCGATCGTCCCCGATGGCCCGCGCCGCGCCCAGCCGACGCAGTAAAGGCCGGGCAGGATCCGCCCGTCGTCATTGGCAAAGCGGCCGCGGCCATGTTCATAGGGGACGCCGGGGATCGGCGGGGTCTGATACCCGATGCAGCTGATGACCAGCCCCGCGTCGATGGCATAGGTTTCGCCGCTGCCATGGCTGCTGAGGTCGGCGCCCAGCGTCGTGCGCTCGACGATGACCCGCTGCGCCGTGCCCCCATTGTCTTTGGCGCCCTCGATCGCCACCGGCATCGCGAAAAAGTCGAAATCGATCGTCACCGGCTTGGCGACGGGGTTGGCGGCGAAGCTGCGCAAATGGGTGACCGACTTGCGCATCCCGGGTTCGAGCAGCGCGTCGTCGCCCTCGGGGGGCAGGTCGGCGGGGTCGACGCGCGGGCTGGCGCGTTCGAGATGGCCAAGCTCGCCGAGCTCCTTCGGCGTCATGGCGATCTGGTGCGGGCCGCGGCGGCCCAGGATGTGGATCTGGCGGACTGCGCTCGCCGCCAGCTGATCACGGGCATGGGCGACGATGTCGCTGCCCGCAAATTCGGCGGCGGTCTTGGCCAGGATGCGCGCGACGTCCAGCGCGACATTGCCATTACCGATCACCGCGACCCCGGCGGCGCCCAGCGGCGGGTTCAGCCCGGCAAAATCGGGATGGCCGTTATACCAGCCGACGAAGGCGGCGCTGCCGATCACCCCGGGCAGCTCGGCGCCGGGAATTCCCAGCGGCCGGTCGTTCGGCGCGCCCGTCGCCAGCACCACCGCGTCGTACAGGCCGACCAGCTCGTCGATCGTCACGTCGGTGCCCACCGACACATGGCCGACAAAGCGGACATTGTCGGCCAGCGCGGTACCCTCATAGCGCCGCGACACCGCCTTGATCGACTGATGATCGGGGGCGACGCCGGTGCGGATCAAACCATAAGGAACGGGCAGGCGGTCGATGACGTCGACCGCAATATCCTCCGCTTTCTGCAAAGTTTCGGCGGTGTAATAGCCCGCGGGGCCCGACCCCACGATCGCGACATGACGCATCAACCCACTCCTCCGGGTGTCCGCGCGGGCGCGCGGCCCCTTTCTGTTATGCGGCGATGCTAGCGGCGAAATGCGGCAGGGCAAGCGACCTTGTGGGGGCGGACAGAGCGGCCTTGACAGCGCGGCCGTGCAATCATATTGCGCCCGCCTCACGATTGCCCTGTCGTCTAATGGTAAGACTGCGGTTTCTGATACCGCCTATCGAGGTTCGAATCCTCGCGGGGCATCCAGAGCTTCCCCAAAAGCCTTATTTCCCACTTGCTTAGCGGATTTGCCTGTGTGCCGGTGTCGTCAGGTGTGACACAATGTGTCACAGCGGGTGGCGGATAAGCCGGTCTTCAATCTTGGGATGATCGGGTTGCCCCTTTCATCGAACGTCCCGGCTCAAAAACGCTCGCTTAATAACGATATGCCAACAACCGTTAAGCATATTTGCGCGGGGGCCTGAGGAACAGTGGCATGGCTTATATCATATTGGCGGACGACGATCCGCTTCTCGGCGAGCTTGTTCGCTTCAAGCTCGAGGCCGATGGCCACCGGGTCGACATCGTAACCGATGGCCAAGCGGTGTGCGACGCCGCGGTCGCCATGCTGCCCGACCTCATCATCCTCGATTCGATGATGCCCGTGCTTTCCGGTCCGCAGGCGCTGGGCTGGCTGAAGGGTCGCGCCGAGACGCAATCGATTCCGATCATCATGCTGACGGCGCGAAAGGCGCGCGACGACGTCGTCGGTGCGCTACAATCGGGCGCCGATGATTATGTAACCAAGCCGTTCATTCCCGACGAGTTTCTTCTTCGTGTCCGCGCCGTGCTGAACAAATCCCGCGCCGCCAATGCTTCGGATTGACACTTTTGCAATCCTGTTGATCGTTGCCGCACCATCGCCGGTGGCGGCCGCCGAATCCGCGCCATCGCCTATCGATCGCGCCACCGCGGTGACCTGACCCCCATCTTTCATCCAGCTGCAACTAGAGGCCGAGGGGTGTTTTCGCGCATAAGCGCAGGCGAAGCAACGGGCGGGGTTAACCCCGCCCG
>Ga0209232_1000310_pt1 | contig 31300 bp, 51 predicted proteins | sample ETNvirenome_2_60_FD_184066 | JGI IMG/M metagenome (GOLD analysis project Ga0209232, IMG submission 184066) | Marine viral communities from the Pacific Ocean - ETNP_2_60 (SPAdes) (version 2) | ecosystem: Environmental > Aquatic > Marine > Oceanic | place: Pacific Ocean | collected 2013-06-22
ATGGATAGAGATTATTCTTTTTAAGATTTGATTCGCCCCTCTATAAAATTTTTTCTCTCTCTTCATAATTTTTTTTTTTTTATAAACACTACGCACGAATATTAGATTCTCTTCCAGTCTTTGTTGCGTGACAACTATTACATAAGGATTGTAGATTATCTAATGATGTCTTTGAACCTCCAAATCTCATCGGTTTAATATGGTCTACACATTGTGCTGGGATAATGTATCCTTCTTTCTCACATAGCTCACAGAGGGGATTCATCTGCCGATAATAATTTCTCAGGGAGCGCCATTGCTTAGAATTATAAAACGCTATATGTTCATCAGTTGAGCGAGTGAATGGTCTTAATCCTTTAGTATCTCTTTGCTTAGTTGGTATCCAAGGACGCTTCTTAGACTTTGGGAATGATGGCATCGTTATAAGTTTAACTCAGTTAATATATAATAGTACTCAGCATCTACTTCAAGGATATATTCCATATTATTATGATAGTCTAATAGCTTTTGTTTATCCTCTACCCGCCCCTCCCATAACTCGTGGCATCCTTTTCTATCCCCACCCCCTAGACAATGATATGTTATATTACGAGGGTCTGTTATTAAATCTCTCCTACGACTCCTAGGGATTAGATGAGAATGACTGAGGGGTAGGTCCCCCCTACCGCAACCAGTACAACAATGAGCTCTAGTATCTGCTATCTCTTTATATACTCTCTTTAACTCTTTGTTTATTATCTTTTGCTTGTCTGATATCTTTCTCATCTATATTATCACTTAGGTAATCATCTATTATCTTAATAGTTGAATCTAATCCTTTACCTATACAAGCGTAGTATCCTCTTTTGTTTAATCGTTCTATCCAAACCTTTTGGTCTTTTGTAGGATATCCCTTTTCTTTTATCTCAATAAATAAACCTGCATACCGCCCTACAGGTTCATAAATACCTAAGTCGGGAAACCCCTTAACATATCCCGTTGCTTTAGCCTTATTTCGTTGGCTGGGGTATCGCTGATATTGACCTCCAAGCGATGCACAATATAATACCTTTGGATATTGTAGCTGTAAGTATTTTACGACATTTGATTGTAATTGTGCTTCCGACATTCTAGATTAGGTATTATGAAAACACTGCAAAGATATAAAAAACATTGAATTTGATACTCTTACATTAAAAAAACTTAAAAGTCCCTTAAAACGACTCCTAGTAAGCGTATTTTTAAGATAATAGGTCTTTTATATCAAAATAGGCTGCTTTTAAGCGTTGATACAAAAAAGCTAAGGGAAAAACGATGATAATTGTTATCAATGTAATTGCTAATCCAAATATCGCATCAATTAAGAGTGCTATCAGTTTCCCAATTAATAAAATCGTTGTTTTTATGATTTTCATATGTTGTAATAAAATCTATATTAATAATTCTATCTCCTTTTATCCATTCATCTACAATATTAACAATATCTGAGATTAACTTCTCCTTATCTTTTTGACTATCATCTGAATCAGGAATTTCAAATTGAATTATTGCTTTCATTTTAATTCTCCGTGGAGTTTTTTTATATAAGTTCCATCTTTTTTAGATTCCCAAACTATTTCCCCTTGTAATTTGAATTTCTGTCTGCGTTTGAGTTCTTTTTGTCGGACTTTATAATCCTCGTAAGATTCATTCTCTTCTCTTTTTGGATTAGTATTCATTTTGCAATCTTACAATTTTTTTTTCAATAATTCTTTATAAGTTTTAGTAAAATCATCACATTGTTTTATAAAAGATTTTTTTCTCCTATAATAATTATTAAGAAAATGAATAATCTCATCAAGTGATAAATCGTGATTTCTATAATCGTTGAGTTTATTCTTTAACTCATCTCCAAATCTATCTCTTTGTTTTACCATTTTCCATCTGGTAATTTTCTAACTTGTCTGGTATTAAATCCATCTCCAATAAAATATAACCACGCCCTATCCTCCATAATATCATATTTTACTCTACCATCATCAATTGCAAAATCATCATAGCAAGGAATAAAAATTTCAATTAGTTCTCTACAATAAAAATGAGGATGCCCCTCTAAATTATCTAACATCATAAAAGTCCATTCATCTACCTCATAAACTTCTCCTGCTATCGGATAACTAGGTTCTCTTGTTACATAAGGTAATCCATTATAATGGTCTTCTAATAATGTATATTCTTTCTTAGTCCAAGCTTTACCTATTAAGGTTGAGTTCTTTAATAAATCATTATTATGTTTATCTGATTTTAATGTTCCGTATACAAATACTTTTTGTTTCATAATTTTATTACATTTTTTCTGATTAATAATTCCCAATCTACATTCCAAAGTATTTGACAATGATTACATATCATTCCATCCACTCTTTCCTCATCTCTATATTTACTCGTATATTTTTTTGACTTACAGCAAGGGCAAGTTCTAAAGTTTGGCTTTGTATATTTTATTACTTTCATTAGCTATACAAAATATTAGAACCATCTCCTTTTAAGTAACCTTGTAATATCTCTTGTTCCTCCCCATCTATTACAATAATCTTGATTCTATCTTTATAAACAACATTCAATGATTCTTTAAATTCATCTCCATCAATACCACAAATATATAATGGGATATGTTCGCAGTGAGATAATATCTCATCAGGATAATCGTATGCGTTTATACTTATAAGAAAACCCTCATCAAAATTATCCTCCGCCCACTTAGTTAGTTTATCTCCTTGTACATAGATATACTTATCATTTTGTAACATACCCTTTTGATTTTCTCTAGTAAAAGGTTTTCTGTAATACCCTCTGTGTTGATATCCAATATCTGATAGATTAAGCCACTCCTCTTCTTTTCTTATCTTATTCAAAAACTTAGGTACAAAACCATCCATCTCCTCCTTAGTTAATTTTCTTTCTGCATCTCCACTACCATCATCTTTTTCTAAAGCAGCTTCTTTATCAAAAGCTTCTTTCAAAGTTTCTCCATTTTCATTTTGATAAGTATTCATTGCTTCATTCAAAGCATCTTGAATGTCTTGAGGTAATTCCTCATCTGAGTTTTTAATTCTCCAATTTCCGTTTTTGTTCATAATTTAATTTTTTAATATTAGTACTTAGTGATTTCATTCCAGTTCCATTCGGACTTCTATATGCTAATCGTTTATCTTTATATTCAATTTCTTTAGATTCATTATCCCAAATTAATTGACGATGAGCTTTTATCCATTTGTAATATGTCTTAACAGTTATATGAAAATCATCTGTATTTCGTATACCCTGCCTAAACGCTTGTTGTATATCAGTTTGAGTTAAATTCTTAAAATCAGTTTTCAAATCATCAGCCAAAATCATTGCGAATGTTACAATGTCTTCTTCTGTTGGTCTTTGTCCTAATTCCATATATGTTCTACTCAATAAATCACAAGAAAATTCTCTTAAACTTTCAATCGTGATGTCTTTTATTTTTTTCATAATCTATATCTAGTAAAATTAAGTTCTCTCCTTTTTGATGTCTATATATTGAAAGATGCTCAAAGTCCCTTAAAACTACTCTAAGTAAGGGAGAGGAGATATTATCCATTGCTATTATTATTAAGATTTCTAATCATTTCTTTTGCCTTTTGATGAGTATTAATTGATGTTTTTATTTTAGATTTTTTAGTTGGCTTATTCCATTTCTGATTATTCTTACACCATCTTTTTAATCGTAAATTAATATCAAAAGTTTTCTCCATTTCAAATCTCATCTTTGTTCCTTTTGGATTCTGCTCTGTCCAATAATCACTAAACTCTTTTAATACATCAACACTAACATCAGTCACTTGAAAAAGAATTTCCTCAAATTTCATTTTCCTTAATGATATATTATTTATAGTATTATTCTTAATATTATTATCTCTCTGTTTTTTATATACACCCCCCTCATTATTTTTAATGATACCTATCCTCCTTTCAATGATTTGTTTATCTTTATAAATTAACTCAACAGATATAAAACCATTATCTTTTAATTCTTTAATCCATAATGAGATGGTATTCTTATTAACCTGATAGAGATTAGCAAAGTAATTATTAGTAGCGAAACAATAACCTTTCTTATTTGTAAGACAAGTTATCTCTCCATACAAGAGTTTAGCACTCGGTTTAATATCCGAGTACCTTACTCTCGCAGGGATGATTGCATAGTAATTAGGATACTCCATTCTCAATTCTATCACATTGTTCTTTGGTAGATGATAAACAATACTTAACATATCTTACATTATTACCAAATCTATTTTCTCCATCACAATATAAAGAATAGATATCATATCCTTTTTCTCTCAGATTAAAGATAATAGCTCCTAATCTTTGAGTTCCAACTAAATCGTAGGCTTCCTCCTGAGATAATTGTTTCCCAGTTTTTAAGTAATTCAATACCGCCTCAGTTTGTGAATTACATTTGATTCCATTTACTATCATAATAATTTTTTTAATTTATACAATTCGTTATTTATTTTTTTTCGTTCTTCGGTTTTTTTAATTATCTCTGTTTCAATAACATACCTCTCTCCATCTAACATCTGAGATTTGAAGAGATTGTATCTCCTTTTTAATGGTCGTTCAACCTCAAGCAACTCACCCATCTTTCTACAATGATGGATGATAGTTGCGTGATTAGTTATTGCAGGAATAAACTTTCTTATCTGATGAAAAGTCATTCCTATATCCTCTCTAAGAAAATACATTAGATATCTCCTACCCTCCATAATATCTTTTGTTCGAGTAGTATGATTTTCAAAATGCTTAACATCAAAAGAAAATATATTTGAGATAATAATCTTAGCTCGTAATACAATCTCTTCCATTAGAACATATCGTTATCTCCCTCACTCTCCGATGCTCTATTAAACTTTAATTCATTTAGTTTACTTTGATATTCATCGGTCTTTTTTATTTGCTCTTGTACCCATTGAGGTTGTTCCTCTAACCATTCCTGATTAAAGTTATCAAAGAAGTTAAAAACAAATGATGGATTAATCTGCTCAGGACATTCCCAACCATTAGGAAGTTTAGATACCCCAGTTACTGAGGAGTATTTATTTCCAGCGTTTGATGTTTTATGAGTTATAGTTATCATACAACACCCCCCTAGCATATCAGTCAAATCAAATCTAGGAGTTCCAGTAAAGGCTTCCCCCCTCCAAGATTCTAAATCTTTTCGGAGATTAGATTTCTCGTGTAATGATAATGTATACTCTTTTGAGATAACCATCGGTTTCTCCTCTCCTCCAAAATCCCTCATCTCACTAGGTATTTCAAAAGTTAATCTGATTTTGTTAGACCTCTTTTGTTCTCCCTGATACTCCCACTCCTGAGTTCCTAGATGTATCATTGAATAACATCTAGCAACATGAGTTCCATTTGGAACAATTTCTCTAGTTACTTCTTTCGTGCTTTCTGCACTTACTTCTATTCCTTTCATAATATTATTTTTTAGAAAGTTATTGCCTACTCTATTAAAGGTTTTCGGCATCCCCTATTAGCGTTCATCTCTTTCTCCATCTGCTCTCATCTCATCCCAAGATTCTTTCTGTAGAGCCTCGTATTCATAATCCTCTATCTCATCTGCATCACACCCACATTCTGAGCATACTTGAAATGTATCACAATGGTCTTTACATTTATAACACATCATTCTATCAGTACACATTCTAGCATCACAACAATCACTTCTATCAGAATCCTCCATCTCAGCTCCACAACATCTGCTTACCATATTATAACCAACCCCATCATCAATAGGATTACTTAATTTCCAATTATCATAACTACTCATTACCTCGAATGTATTTAATTAATTTATGAGTTCCATTCCTCCATTCATCCTCAGTTGCTTCCTCATAATCTGAGTCTAATACAATAGCGTGATTACCAGTATCAAATTCTACCCTACCATTCTCCTCAAACTTAATTCTATCAACCTCTAGCCTACCTTGAATAACATCTATCTTGAATAACCATCTTAATGTATCAGGATTAATCATACTTTGCCAAACATATTTTCTATACACTGGTAAGTCGCCTGCCATTATACCATCAAGAATAAAAAGTTTATTCTCTGAAATTTGCTTTCTTTTAATAATAGGAGATTTCAAATGCTCCTCTAATAATTTCATTTTGTCCTCGTGATTCATAATTTTAATTTTTGTTTTTAATTGAGTAAGTCGCTCTCACTCTGTTAGTAATTAATGTATCTAATTTTCTTAATCTTTCAATTTCTTTTTTATACCACAAATATCTTTCGTTAGACATTGGCTGGTAATTAGGTTTATTTCTCATTTTAAGTAGTTTTAAGGGGCTCTCGTACGCAAGACAATACCTCAACATATCCCATCTCAATTAAGCTAAGGATAAACGATTTATCCGAAGTATCATCTATTATAGTTCCATCCCAGTTATAAAATCTTTTTTTAGTATCTTGTCTATGTTGTGCGTTAGTAGAGGGTTGAGAATAAACAATCATTCTCATTTGTCTAACCAAATCTGAGTAGGAATCTGATATAAACATTTCGCCCTCCATTTTATAAACGCACTTCCATTTGTATGTAGGTATTAATCTCATTATGATATACAAAAACAAAAATCACTACCATCAGCATCTTGACAATCACATCTATTATCAAACATATCCAATTGGTCTTGATGATTAGATAAATCGTAATCTGTGATATCAATATCATCCAATTTATCATACTTATCAGTAATCCCACTATAAGGAGATTTTTGAGGAGTCCAATATGATTTTCTTTGATTAGATAATCCATACTCCCACCATTGCTTTTTAACCTTAGAATATTTAGATGCGATAGGGTCGTGTTCAATATCATATTTTGCTATTACATTAGCTCCCTCCCATACATAGATTCTACCCTCTTTTAATTGGAATATATTATTTAATTTACATTCAATCATTACATCTCTAAGTGATGAGAAATAAACACCCCCCCTATCATCTCTACCAACCCATAAAGGATTGGTCTTTCTATAAGTATATAATTTACCATCTCCCATCGTAAATAGAGTCGCTAGAGCACCACTAAACTTTCCTAGAGTATCTAATCGCTGAGATTTATTAAGTACCTTAAAAATCATCTGAGAATCAACCTCAGTCTTTTTTAACTGATACTTCTCTCCTACCTCTCTATAATTATGTACTACTCCATTATGAGCTCCAATAACACTTCCATATTGGAATGGATGCTGATTAGCTATTGTCTTTTCTCCGTGAGTTGCGTATCTCGTATGACCGATAAAAATCTCACTTCTTTTCGGCATCGGTAAAGTATCTGATTTTCCAATTACTTTATTCATATTATTTCCATCATAATATCCCGTAGAATGACCTCCACGACTATCATTAGCTTTCATCAATTTTCTCAAAATGACTGGGTTAGCTTTTTCCCCGTTACTCGTAAATCCTATTAATCCACACATATCAATTTTTGTTTTGTGGGGGGCTTTCATACCCCCCTGATTATTATTTATTTTAATTATGCTGCTAATACTAATTGACCTAAACTTCTAGTTGTTAATCCCTCACAAGCTATATTAAATCTACTAGCCCATTCTCTCAAATGACTCTTTACATTATCAACTGATACTCCATTTTCAAATATCTTAAAAGAACCATTTGATAATTTAACTAATTCTAATTCATTTGATAATTGCTTACCGGCTACTCTAACGATATCCTCCTCAACTCTAAACTGCTCAAATCCAAAACCTACAGCTCTCTTACTCATAAACTTTTTAAGTGTCTTAGAACTGCTAAAAGTCTTTTCAAATGTAGTTGCTGATTTGTATATCTTATTTGCTTTTACTGCTCTATCAACTAAGTTCCCACAAAATACAACCCAGTTATTTAATTTAGATGAATCTAAAGTTCCTGCGTGTTGTCTAAATTCTACTGTTCCATATTTTCTATATGATGTTAAATTTACTGCTCTATATCTCCCACCTAAAGTATCAGCTAAACGATTGATTTGAGATACATTTGTTTCTCCCTCAGTTTGGTCTAATCTATTATCTATTGTATTCCATAATCTTTCATTATCTCCTAAATCAAAACCACAACCTCTATACATATTTTGTGACCATCTTAATCCTTTATTTCCATCCCATCTCCTTGATGGAGCAACAACACAATCAATAAACTCAGATTGTTTAGCATATAATTTAACTATATTTCCTACTTGTCTTGGAGTAGCATCATTAATATCTATATGAACATGAACTCCACAAGATACATCAACCTCTACATCATCCATATCATTTAAGAAATCAGCTACTTTAATTAATTCATTCATCCCTTTCTTTCCTTTTAATATAGGGCTAACGATTTCTAATCCATAACCTAATCTTGATGATACTGAGCTATCAGTGATTACTTTCCAATAAGGCTGAGTAGCGTGATTATAAGATTCACCTCTACATTCTAGACTTCTGAATTTATTATTTATTCTATTTGCGATTGTTACTTGATTTTCTCTTGAGTTAAATTCTAACTCTACTCCGAATGTTCTGTTTGATTTGATAATTGTTTTCATAATTTTTAGTTTTTGTTTTTGTTTTTTATCATTATTGATGCTCAAATATAGGAAATAAATTGATGATAACTAACACTTATCAAATTATTTTACATTGAATTTCCTAGATAAGAGCGCACTTTTTTTGATTTTCGTTTCTAAAAATACATAAAAATTTCACTCATTTTTCGTTAAGTGCTGTGGGAAAGTGGTAAAAATAGAAAGCCCCCAAATTAATGGAGGCTCTCAAAACAAAAACTGAAACTACGAATTGTAGAGTACAAACTCAGTTACGAATTTGTAATTTCAAAAGTAATCTCAATTATGAAACATATGCCAAAGATACTATTTTTTTATTAACAAATTTTTTCTAATAACTTTTGCTCCTAAATCCATTGGTATAAAAACACCAGTTCTACCTCCATCTAAAACCACCCCACATCCAATTGTTGGCTTCTTTGGAAATACTCGTCCATATGCCATTGCATAAGATGAATTATCTATTCCACAACCAACATTCAATCCGAATATCATATCGTTACGACTTGCCATATATGATACCCCCCCGAATGAATGAGAATGTCCTATTACGGTAGATTGTCTATTTGCGATAGCCCTATTTCTAGCCCCGTTTTGACCTGATGTTCCAGTTCCGTGTTCATATAATACTCCATCAATTTCCCATTGTAGTTCCCATTTCCAGCCCTTAGGGGCTTTCCATATCTCCTCATAAGTTTTTAGAAATCTTTTTGGAATACCTGATGATGTTGCTTTTCTAAAAGGTAGAGCAGAATGATTACCTACACATACCTTTACCTCATTAAATGTAGAATACCATCTATTCATTGCCTCTTGAGCTAATTCTGCTTCTCTTAAAGCATCGAATGCCCCCTCTGAATTCTCGTGATAACTGAGGGCGTGATTATCTACTTCATCACCAATATGAATAATCTCACTACAACCAAATCTATTAAAGGTTTCATAGCAAAAATCTCTATATCCTTCAATACAAAATGGCTCGTGAGTATCGCCTATTATACCTACATTTTTAGAATTTCTGAAATCGCTGATTAATTTGTTCTCCCTTTCATTTAATCGCGGTCTAAATTGTTTCACTATTTCTTTTTTGCTTCCTTACCGAAATCAGCTAATCCCTGGAAACCTGCTAAAGATAATAATGCAATAAATAAGTTAGTAGCAGTTTGTTCATCTACTCCTAAACTACTCATTATAGCTGGAACGATTACAGATGATATTGCATACCAAAACTTCTTACTTGTTAAAATTTGTTTTACAAATAATGCTTGAAACCAATTTTTCATTTTATATAATTTTTAATTAATAATAATGCCAAATAACATTTGGACTTTTATCACCCCCGTTCACCCTATCATCAGAGTCAACATGAATGAAATTCTTACCAATACCAAAACGAGTAAATCCTTGACTCATTAATGATACTAATATAAGAAATCTTTCTCTACCATCTTTTACTGAGATATCTGCTGCATTACAAGGTATATTCATATGAGATGAATTTTTAACCCCCCCTACAGCAGTATTATGTTTAGGACTACGATATCCAGAATTAATCTTGAATGGTATTTTTGCTTTATGTCTTGCGTTATCTAATTTTTGTAAAAAAGACGGACACATATTTTCTCCACTTCCCTCCTCAGTAGGACAATCAAATTCACTTCTATTGAAATATCTTAATGCTGGATAGTTTCTATCTTTTTCACTCATTTTTTTTTACTATCATTTTCTTTGATATAATGCTTTATTTTTAATATTGAGTATATCAGCGTAGAGATAAGGATTAAAGTCCTTAAAATCGCATCTAAATCGGTTAAACTCATCATTATTCCGGTAGCATTAACTCCGATAAATTCTGCTGTATCTCTTATCTCATTTTTCATTATTGTAATTGTTTTATCATTAAACTGCATGCATTTACTAAAGTAATACTATTCATTGATGCATTACTCGCTGCCTCTTTCCAGATTACCAATCTAAAATAAACTGGATTATCTGCCGAAGCTACATTCTTATACATCGTAGAACCTGATGTACTTCCCTTTCTTATAGAACCATTTCCTCTGTCATATATATAACAATGAGTAGGAGAATAATCTACCCATCCAATACTTTCTCCCTCCGATGTTCCATACTGTAATTTTACTCCAGATAAAATTCTATTATTAACTAGATTAGTATTAGTTCCTACCGTCCAAGATATTTCATAATAACCAGAATCTCCTAATTTCCAAGAATGACCTGCATTCTCTATTGAACCAGGACCCTCTCCATCATAAAGAACTATACTCGTTGAGGCACTAGTAATTAAATCTGAATCAAAAGGAATAACTACAGCACTTGCTTCTCCAGTAGTAGTTGAGGTAGTCGTTGTTCCTGAGCATTTATAAGTTCCATAATTAGATATTACATCACTTCCTCCTCCTGAGTATTGAGGTATATTAAGTGTATCATCTGATAAAGTTGCTGCCCCGCTAGTACCCTCTGTTGTTAATGTAATAGTTCCTTGTTTTCCTGCTATTGCAGTAGCATTAGTAGTTATCCCTGGAGCATTTAATGTTACATCCCCAGATGAGCCACCCCCCGTTAAATTAGTTCCTGCAGTAACTGAGGTTATAGTTCCACCTCCTGATTGAGAATCTACATAGGCTTTAACTGATTCGGTAGTAGGTAATTTATTACTTAAATCTGAGCCTTCCATTGTATCTGAATCAGTGAATCCATTTATCGTTACTCCATCTTTAGTTAATCCAGTTGAGCTAACGGTAAAACCTGCTACTGTTCCTCTTGTTTTTCTTAATGATTCATTATACCAATCTGCTATATCTACATAGATAACAGCTTTCTCAGTTACATTCCAAAGTAAAGAGGTAGATTCAAATTGAATAGAATCAGATGCTGGGCTCTCCTCAGTCGCATCAGATTGCATCACAAAATCAGCTGTTAATGTTAATTCTGCGATTCTCCCTTTTTCCTCTAATATAACCTTATCTCCAGTCTTTAATGTTTGACCTTGAGTTTGCCCTGCCTCAGCTACTTTTAATGAGGTAAAGGCGTATGTAGTATCTTTTAATGACCTACGCTTATTATCTTTAATACTAAGGATAGGTTGTATCATTCTCCTCGCTGCTATTTGACTTACAGCACTTACTGATTGTCTAGCCAAAGCAGTTTGTTCATTTCTAATAACTCCAGCTCCTACATCATCATCATCTATCGGACCGTGTGGGTCAATAGGGTCGTCAGGACCACCACCATTAGGATTAGTCGTTGTATTTGCTGTTGCTACATTCCAAACCATCTGAAACCACATTCCAGTAGTTTCATCCATATCTATCATCTGAGTCATTTTTAACGGAACAAATTTATGGTCGTTTAATGAATCAACTATTCTACCAATAGGATTAACATATTTCGGATAAGAAGCAGAACCACTTAAATTTTTATTTGATACACTTAATGCTAAAGTATAATTTCCTTTTTGTGATGGAATATTTTGCATATTAAGAGCATCAGAACATAACATCTCAGTAAAAGAATTACTACCATTTGATACACCTCTACCCCACTTACCAAGATAATCAGTAAATACCCAACCACTACCATCATATACTTTTAATGAACCGGGTACATCTTGATTATCAGTATCTCCCCACAAAGTGTCTTTAATATTCAATATAAAAGAATCAGATGTATTTGTATAATATTGTGTATTGTAAGATGATGAGCCAATAGCTCCACCAGTTACTGGACTAAACATACATAATCCTAATGATGGAGATAAATCATTATACCAAACTGAATAAGTAGGACCCCACATTCCATAATATAGAGTACCTGGAGGATTAGGATAATCCGGGTCGTAACCTGCTTGAATATTAGCCCAAGGAGGAGCAGTAATTGGAGGCATAGGAGGTATCTTAGCTGTAGCCCCGTGCCAATCACAAAACCACGCTCCATAATTATGACTAGGTCCGTGATGTCTAGCGATTAATTCAAAATCCCAATCGCCTTGCATATTAGGATGTATCGGCATCAAATTAGCGTTATTTCCTACCTCTGTTCCATCTATAATATCTATCGTTGAAACTCCGTGAGGAACGACTATATTTTTGAAAAACATTTGGTCATCTACATTACCATTTGTATTTCCTAAAGTAGAATTCCATTGATTAATAAATCTACCATCATATCCAGGCATCGTTCCTCCTAACTCAGTATTCAAATCTCCTAATGGATAATAAGGCTCCCAATACAATTGCCAATTTCCTGAAGGCATATCCTGACTCCAAGTAGCTACTAATGCATCAGATGATGACCAAGTAGATGAAGAAGTAGGTTTTGCCCTTATCGTCCAAGCCATTTGAAACTCTACATCATCAGGACAAGTATTCATAAATTGTAATGATATCATAATATAGAATCCATCTAATAGATAAGCATCATTGAATGTTCCTAAAGGTTTAGTAGTATCTTCCCATCTACCAGAAATAACACCAGGAGAAGCTACTCCAAATGTAGGCCAAGTCTTTGGAGATTGGTCTTTACCATATAACATAGGAAAACCAGTATATCCATTGAAATTAGATATTGATGGAAAATTAGTAGATACCTTTTTAACTATTGGATATTCTCCCCAAGTCGTTCCAGTTAATTTTTGTAATCCATCAGTTGCTGCGGTAGAATTTTCAATTTCTAACTCAAATCTATCAATACTATTACCACCTAAAGCCTCATTTGTTGATACAAAAACTCCTGCTTTTGAATATGTCGTTGTTCTAACATTATCTGGAATACCTACCGTTCCTGATTCTGTTCTTCTATACTCAGCCACTTGAATAAAATATACTACATTATTATACATTACACATCTCATTCCCCAAGCTCTACAAATATTTTGTAAAGCATCATAAACACTTAAAGGTTTATAATATAAAACACCAGTATTAGACTGACCGGTTTGAGTATAAAATTGCTCTCCATTACAAGCGGTATATCTTAAAGGGTCTAAATTTGTTAATGTACCCCCTATTCCCCCGTGTTCTGCGTTATACCAATTAACAGCGGTTTGAATTTTCCAAGCTGGAACACCAGAATTAGGACAAGTAGAGGTATCCATAAAATCAGCATATCCTAAAATCTCTACTATCCATTTAATATAATTAGCGTATCTAGCTCCAGATGGAGTATTTGCAGGTAGAATATAAGTATCAGCCATCGCATATGGAGGGCTATTTGTATCTGCGTTATGAACGAAATCAATATCTTTCAATAAAGATAATCCATCAACCCCTTTTATCGTTACTCCATAAGGAAAAGCCTCGTCAGTTCTTTCTCCTAAATCTAATAATAAATATCCACTCCATTGAACCTCATATCCCCCCGTTGTTCCATTCCATAATACAATATAAACATCCTTTTCCTCTATTGTATCTCCTCTCAGATATTCAATCCAAGTTTCATCTGTTGAGTTTTGAACTAAAAATTCAAATTCTATATTACTACAAATAATCTCTGTTAATTTATTTTCTCCTGCTGTATCAAAATTAACTTGTAAAGAACCTTGAGTAGTATCGAAATCTCTTGTTGAGCCAGTATGTTCGGTATCCCAGATTTGTAATCTATATGGAGTTCCGTTTAAGCTTCTAAAATCAGAGTTATATATTATTCCCGCCATTCGTGTTTATGTAAATCTTAATCTGTGTGTATTTGCTAAATCATTTGAAAGGAAAATATCATTCCCTTTTATTGTTCCAAAAATCTCTACTTGTTGCTTTTGATTACTCGTTCCTAACATACCTTTTAGCTTATCTAAAGGAGCAACTACCTCTGGATTATTCTTAGCCCCTGAATACTCTCCAATTAACGCATTAGTAGGTCCAAATGCTATACCCCCTTTCGCCATAGGTATTGGAGTTGATTTTATCGCTGCAACTTGCATAGCCCCTAATCCTGCTACTATTCCTGCCATAATAAAATTCATTGGAGGAGCTGACCCCCCTAACGCTCTAACAACTCCCTCAGCCGCAGCCATTACAGCACTAAAGATTTTCATTTTCTTATCTCTCTTAGCTTGTTTCTTTTGTAATTTTTTAGTTTCTTTATCTTGCTTTTTTTCTAAATCTTCTTTCTTTTTTGCTGCAGCCTCATCAAGTTTTGCGATGGCTTCGTCTTCCATCTCCTTATTCATTTTTTTATTCTCTATTTTTTCCAACTCACGATTATACCAATTCTCATAATCTAAATTTTCTTGCTCTTGTTGATTTGTTAGAGTTTGTGCTTGTGCATCAGCCTGAGCTTGTAATACATCGTTTATTCCACTAACTACCGTTGAAGCTACATTTTTCATATTATCCCATCCAGTTTCAATGGATTTTAATGATTTCTCCCAAGCCGAAGCCACTTTATCAGCTGCCTTATCATTTTCTTTTTCTATCAGCTTATTATACTTCTCGTTGATAGCTTTTTTCTCATCTGCTGCGTATTGAGTATCCTCAACTTTTAATAATTCATTTTCTCTAGCATTTTCTAAAGAAATTAATCTTGCTTTATGCGCATCAGATTCATTTAATACAGCATACTGTTGTTTTAATTTTCTAATATTCTCTTGTGACCTTTTTTCTGCCTCTTCTATTTTTTTCTTTTTTTCCTCCTCCTCTTTTTTTACTTGTTCAGCGTCTTTATCTCCATCTCCATCTCCACTATCATCTCCACCATCATCTGTACTAGTTGAGGTACTTGGTATTGAAATGTTAGGCATTTTGATATCCTCTAAATTTTCTCCTAATTTTTCAACTTCTTTTGAGGTATCTTTTACTTCATTTTTAACACTTTTAGATTCCATCTTGAATTTACTCATTAATGGAATAGCTTTAATCCCTACAGCTCCAGATAATTTATTAACTCCTTTGATTAATCCATTAATAGCATCTATAACCCAGTTTGCAGCAGTCTTAAACGCATTTCTAACCGTTACAGCAACATCAGATGATGATGTAGCAAAATACCAAATTGCAGCAACTACAGCTACGATTGCAGTGATAATAGCTCCAATAGGATTTGCAGCTAATACCGCATTAAAATAAGCTTGTACCCCTCCAGCTACTTTAACAGCGTTAGACCACGCTTTCCATATCTTTACAGCCTTACCTCCCCAAGTTACTATCTTTCCAATTATCATAAGTGCTGGACCTGCAACAGCTACCCAACCAGCCCACTTTACAATACTAGATTTTGCTTCATCTGATAAACTTCCCCACCATTTAGTTAAATCTTGAATCTTTTCAGTAATCATTTGAACAACTGGGGTTAATTGCATCCCTAAATCTGTTCCAGCTACTTTTAGACCATTCATAGCTTGTTCCATCTTAAAGGCATCTGTTTCAGCAGTCTCCGCAAATGCCCCTTGAACAAAACCTCCATTTTCAGCAGATTGAGTCATCTCATCTAATACCCCCGTATAAGCCTCTGTTTGACTTCCTAATACTCCTAATGCTCCTTTTAATGCTTGAGATTTTGTAAAGAAATCAGCCATTGGAATACCATTAGCTTCAAATTGAGATTGTAGAGTTTGTAGCGTCCCCATTAATCCTTGTTCTGCCATCATTGTTTTTACATCATCAGCAGACATTCCTAACTTATCTAATGCTTCGGCTTGTTTTTTAGTAGGCTCAGACTCTAATTTAGCAAAAGTCATCATAATAGCCGATAACCCATTTGTTGCGGCAGTAGCATCACCCGTTGTTTGAGTATATGTAGATATTAAAGCCCCTACCTCATCAAAAGATATTCCAAGATTCGAAGCTAATCCTAATTGTTTTCCTAATACATTTGATAATTCCTGAGCATCAAACATACCAGTTCTTACCATTACTCCAAACTTATCTAAAGCATCTGACGCTGATAAAGTTTCCTCTCCATAAGCATTTTGAGCTGCGGCAGCAACAACAGCTAAAGACTCCATATCTCCTAAACCACTCGCAGAGCCTTTTGCGACAGCTTCTAAGGTTTCCATAGCATTAGTAGAAGAAAGTCCCGCAGACTCAAGAAAATACAGCCCCTCCGCTAATTCTACTGGACTTTTAGCAGTTTCAGTTGCCATTTCCATAATACCAGCTTTCATAGTTTCAATCTCAGCCCCCGTTCTTCCAACAAGAGTCTGAATCTTAGTCATTGATTTCTGAAAGTCTAACGAAAGTTTTATAGCTCCTCCCCCTGCTGCGAGTAAAGGCATCGTTAACATAGTAGTCATATTCTTACCAATGTTACCGATTGACTTACCGAATTTTTGCATCTTACGAGATGCGGCAGTCATCTTTTTATTGAACTCAGCTGTTTTCGCTCCTAACCTAACATTTAATGCTGCATCACTCATATTATTTTGCCCTTTTTAATTTTTGATATCTTTCATACGCTTGTTTGGTAGTTTCATAAGTATCTATATCTTTTTGTTCCCAATCAAATGTAATTAATTTCTTTAATTTTATTTGTTTATTCTTAGGTAAATGAACATTTATTAATAAACAAGTTTGCCATCTACATCTCTCCCATTCTTTTCTCTCACTATTTTCTTTATCTACCCAATATCCGTCTACCGCATTCCAAAAAGCCCTAGGAGTTAGGTTATACAAATTCTCATAAGTCATTCCTAATTGTCCTAATCCTATCTCCTCAATCTTATCAAAAGTCCAATTAAGTTTATCTACTTCGACTTTCCCTTTTTTGTGCTTTTTTTTTCTGAGGTTTCTTGATTTTTACCCATCATCTCAGTAAATAAAACCATACATCTTTCAATCGCTGAGATATCGTAATCTAAATCATCTCCTAAATCATCCATTGTATAAATGAAATCCTCTTTTGATGCTCTAGCTCCATCTTTTAATCCGCAATATATTAATGCTAATGCAGTATCAAAAGTCATATTATCTCCAATCTTATCCATCTCACTTATTCCAATACCAGTCATTCTTGAAAAATGTCTTAAAGCATTGAAACCAAACTTACATGGTCTTTTCTTACCATTAATTTTTACATATTCAAACATATCCTTTCGTGTTTTATATGGGATTAGTAGAGGGCGACACCACGAAAGGTAGAATCGCCCAATACATCACCCAAAAGTTAATAAATTATGCCTCTGTATCCTCAGATAAAGCAGCTGTTCCCTCGAATGTAGCAGAGAAAGTCATATTATCCTCTAAAGGAGCTGTTTGCTCTAAAGAAGTTAAGAAGACTTGTCCGTAATAATACTTATCACCTGACACCCCTGATGTTAATTCTAAGTAAGTAGCTGTTCTACCCGTTAATAAAGCGTACATATCATCGTAGTTCTTTACTGCAGCCGAAGCAGAATCTCTTTCAGCGTATAATCCCTCAACTGATGCACTCCAAGACATTTGTGCTTCTAATAACTCTCTCCAACCTGCTGAGCTTTTATTAGAAATATCTCTCGTATCCATTGATAAAGATATAGACGCAGATGTAGAAAATGCAATTGCTGTTGCCGATGCGTGATTAGCTCCCGTCTTTATCACACATAGCGTTCCATTTATAATATTATCTGTTGCCATTTATTTTTTTTTTAGTAATTAATTAATTTCCATTTTGTTTTCATTCTCACTTTCTTGTATCTCAACCTTAGCTTTTGTTTTTGTCTTTTTTCTTTTACCTTTTCCTTTGATGTATTCGTTTTCTACAAAGTAATCTACTTGACCTTTATGAATAAAAATAACAGCTCCAGCTTTTTGATTTCCAAAATCTTTTAGTAATATATGTTTTTCCATTTTTTTTTTATTTATTGATAACTAGGCTCAAATCTACAAGAATAATTTTGTGAGATTTGATAAACCCCTTTTTGATTATATGTTTCATTAAATTCAAACAGATTAGATTGAGATGTAAATTGAATACTTTGAATAATACAACCTCCAAAAGTTCCTGCTTTTCTATCTAACATTCCTCTAACCATTTCTGCGATATCATTAACATCCTCAGCAACTGATGAAAATATATTTAATGTAATATCTCCAACATCTAAACTTGACCTCCCACTTTTTGTATCATTAGCATCTGTTCCCGTTCTATAAAAAATAATATAAGGATAGTTATTAATATTACTAGCCTGATTAAGAGCCCCAAAACTAATTCTAACATTTTTAGTTGCTAAAGCAGCTGAGGTACTTAATATATTATATATTCCTTTTTCTATCGCCATTATTTCAATTCAAAGACTCCATTAGTTTTACTTACCGCTTGTGATAAAACTTTTTTATAATTTTTTTCCATCATATTACTAATACCTTTCTTAGTAGCTAATAATGCAGGTTTAACAAAAGGTTGAGGTTTAACAAATTCTGTTCCGAATTGAACCATATGCATATACCACCCTCCTTTTTCCGGTTTTTTCCATACTCCACTTTTATATTTAGGACCTATATACATTGCCCCTGACTTAGATGACCTCCTCGTTGTAAACGCTTTAATAGATTTTTTTAATTGTCCGGGTTTAATTGATACATATATCTTTCCCATACCATTAGGAGCCCTCATTGAGCCAGATGCTTTTGGAGTTCTATAAACATCAAAACTAGTTGCTGTAGTTAATAAAGGGGCTAATCCTATCATAACCTTTTTAACGATTTTTGCAGCTGGATGAATAACCTCTCTTTTTACCTTTTGTCTATCATTAACGATATCAAGGATAGTATCAAAACCATCCAACGCTATTTGATTTCCCTCTAATTCTGCTGTTATCATCCTATATATAAATTTGTATCATCACTATTAACTGAACAAATAAAAGTCCTCCATTTCGTTCTTCCTCCCCATACTCTAACACCATCAATAGAATAGTATTGCGTTCTATTAGATGATATTAAACCATCAACTAAAGGATAAGCTATTCTCATTTTATTAGGAGCATTAAACTCAGATGAGGTAGTTGTATAACCATTATCTCTAATTGTAAATTCTATATTTACTACATTAGTTATATTATCCTCTGCATCGCTTGATTTTCCATCTTTGAATTCTACCTTCGCCCAAACTAGATTCGTATCATCAATATCCGGCCAAGTAAATTTCACACCCCCCATAGCATCAGTAGATGTTGCTGATTCTTGTAATCCTATTTGACAATCTAATTCTCCTATACTTAACATGACATTCCAAAATCTCTAATTCTATACCTATCCATAATATATCTCGCAGTCATTGGAATACTACCAACACTTCTACCCACAACCGCCTCTTGTCTATTCTCATACCATTGTCCTACTAAAATTAAAACCCCTTGTTTGATTCCCTGAGGAACAGAACTAGGTAATTTGAATCCTGAGCTATATTGAATTATAATAGCATTTTTTCTATCTGCAATATCTGGATAATCTTTATCTAAATTCAAACTAACTCTCGCTGGAGTAGATGCTCCATCAACAAGATAATTTGTAGCATTCCAAGTTGTAATAACATTATTCAAATTATAATAAGTAATAGCAGTAACACTAAGAGTATTAGAATTCGCAACTGGAGAATGATATAATTGTTTTGTATCACACCAAGTATCACAATATTGATAGAAAGTTTTTTGCATTATTGAGATATTACAATATAACTCAAATTCTTGTTGTGCTGTAGCTATTAATGACTCAATATAAGAGTCATCAGTATTTGTAGAAACTCTCAAATGTGTCTTAGCTTCTGCAACGCTTACACACAGATTTGCTTCAGTAAAATTTGTTGTTACACTTCGTGCCATTTGCGTTGTTTTTTTAGTCTTTTTTTTACTTCATTAATTTTTTTTTGCGACCACCATCCTTATCTAGTAAATCCACTAACTTTTCTTTTTGATGTATAGATATCACTCATACAGCAAAGTCCTGGAGAGGACTGGATTTCGGTCTTAAAGTGGATTTCTCGTTTTTCTTAAAATGGCTGAAAATGGGGGGAAAAATACCCCCCAAAATCGTGCCAAAAATTATTAAGAAATGTGTGTATATTGGAAGCTAGTTGCTCTTCTATAAACCACATCCCAGAATGATAAAATTACTAATCTTACCTCACCAGAAATTGCTTTTGTGTAAGGGTCAACAACAACATCAAGTGCGTTACCAAATTGTCCGATTACACAATCATCCCAACGACCAAGAACTAATCCATTTGGATGTCCTGAACCATCGTCATTACAGTTACCAGTTGAACGAGCCATATACCCATCAATCAAATCTTCATACCATACTGGCTGTCCTGCAAAGTCAGTTCCAGAAGTTGGCTGACCTACTACTTGCTTTAAGATTTGTCTTCCACCTGGAGTTGTAATATATGCTAATCTACCAAAATCTGCATTTGCAGTTTCTAGGTCTTTTTGCATTTCCAAGATGTTAGCGTATGACGCTGCAGCTCCAGCCATAGCCTGAGTTCCTGCATTGAATACTCCTTGTGGAGTTGCTCCAGCCCCTGCGTCAGCTCCTAATACAGCAGCTTCTAATACAGATGCGATAGCGTTAGTCATATCATCTCTAATTACTCCCTCAACAGAATTATTAGTTTGAGCTAATAACATTTTAGAAATATCCATATAAGATGAAAGTTTCTTAGGCTGTAGAGTAGTTGAAGCTATAACAGATGCAGCATCAGTCGCGTTAGCAACCTCAGTTCCCCAACCAGCAGTAGTACCGCTTAAAGTAGGTAATTTCATATCTCCTGATAATCCATACATCCAAGTAGCTAAATCTCCTAATACAGTTTTATTCTGTAAAGTACCTGCCCAATCTCCAACCTGAGTTTCAATCATTCCACTTGCGTTAGAAGTTAATTGAGGGTTGTTTCTTGTTTCACCAAAAACCATTGTAGGTATACCAACACCAGTAATAGTATTGCTTCTCTTAGCCTCATCGTGATATTCTTTTTCAATACCAGAAAGATTATTATTCATATAACCATTTATAGCATTTTGTATTGAATATCTTTTATCAGCTTTTGGCTGAGATACAGAGCCACCACTAACTGCAGCAGCCGTTCTTAATTCTGATTCTATTTTTTCTGCTCTTTTGATATTTACATCTAAATCATCAATTTTAGAAATCATAGTATCAACTTTTTTCGCCTCGCTTTTAGTTAGTTCTCTTTTCTCAGAAGTTGCTTTTCCGTGTACATCTTCTAATTTAGAAACTAAGTCTGAACGAGTTTCTTTTAAGTCTAAACTCTTTTTCATTTTTATTTTCTTTTAATTATGTTAATTTTTAATCCAAGTAAACTCGTTCGTCTTTCATACTCTCTTTCATCATTCATTTTTTGTTTGTCTTTATATATCATTCTACTGCGTTTTGCAATAGTTAAATCATTTGCATCAGGATATGCAGGAATAGAAACTGGGCTAACATCAAATAATCTAGCTACTTTTTCTATTGTTCTTATCTCTCCTTTATTGCTATCTTTCCAAGAATCTTTTTCTACTTGGAATGCAAAACTTGATTGAGTGATATCTCCTCTTTTCATTGATACTAATAAATCTCTACCTGCTGTTGTATCTGGAACATCAAAAGAATATTTTAATCCTTTTTTATCTGTTGATAATTTAAGTGTTCCAGCAGATGAACGAGCAAGTAAAAAATTCGGGTCGTGATTAAAAAATGCTCTCACATCATTTTTAAGAACATTATCAAAAGCTCCCGGTTTAATCATCTCTCTGAAACCTCCTAAGTCTTCTGATAGTTGATTGAATACAGCTGCGTGTCCCTCAACAATATTTCTTTTACCTTTTTTAGTAACTCTAGTTTCAACTGAGAAAAATCTTTTTTCAGTAGAATCAGTAGTATCCCAAATATCTCTTTTCTTTTCTTCTTCCTCTTCTTCCTCTTCTTCATCTTCTTCCTCCTCATCCTCTTCCATCTCCTCATCAGCTTCGTCCTCCTCCTCATCTAATTCTTCTTCCTCATCTTCTTCGTGTTCATCTCTATCCTCTTCCTCGTCCTCATCCTCTTCATCATCTACATCATCCTCAACCTCATCTTCTTCCATATCTTCTTCATCCACTTCTTCTTCCTCTTCCACCAACTCGTCTTCTTCATCGTAGTGAGAATCAGCTTCCTCAGTATCGTCAGCGCCAACTGTTTCCTCATCTCCTTCGTCTGGGACATCACTATCTTTGATTGTAACCCCCTCGAATTCATCGGTTTTTTCATATACTATTGTTATTGTTTCCTCGTCTTCTATAATTTCTTTGACGTGTCTTTTTTCATCTGTTTTCATATTATTATTTTCTAATTTAGTTTTACAAATTGCTAATCGTTGTTTATTATCATATTCTGATTTCATCGTATCATCAGACATACATCTATCTATAAAATCTGAATCGCTTTCATTTAACTGAGGTTTAGGAATCGGCATCTGTATCTTCTTCTATTTGTTCCTCGTTAGTAATCTCAGCATCTCCACCTTGAATAATAGTATCAACAGTAGCCATATTTAATTGCATAAACAGATTATCTCCTTGTTCTACTCTATTCATATTTTCTTTTTGTCTAATTTCGTTTATAGACATCGCTCCTATATTTAACATTGTTCTATAATACTCAGCCCTCTCTTTTGGATTACCACGCAGTAGAGCGTTAGTATTAAACTCAAAGAATAATGTTCCTATTTCTTTTTTCTTTAATAACTTACAAGTCATTTCTTGTTCTATCATTATGAGATAAGGCATTAAAGAATATTGAACAAATTCTCTACTTTGTTCTTGTATATTATTGAATGAACTTTTACTTAAATCGCGTAATAAGTGAGGAGGTATATTAAAAATTCTAGCAATTTCCTCAATTGAAAATTGTCTTGATGATAGAAACTGACTTGCTTCATTTGATAAACTTATTGTATTAAATTTTAACCCCTCTTCTAAAATTAATGTTTTATTTGAATCTCCAATCTTAGCGTAATTCATATCGAATGAATTTCTTAATCGGTCTATCGCCTCAGTTGATAAAGCCCTATCAGTTTGTAGAACTCCTGATACTTTCGCTCCATTTTGAAAATATGAATTTCCATATCTTTCTAATCCTAATCCCCAAGAAATAGAATTAGCACAAGTGTCTATTGGCGACATTCCAACCATTCCATCATTACTCATTATCTTGAAATGCAACATCTCCTCATACTCTATTGCTTCTCCAGTATTTTTATTATAATAATAATATTTTTCATCATATTCTCGTATCTCTACATCTGTAACTAATAAAGGATATAATGCGATAGGTCGCCCACTTCCATTTCTTTCTATTTGGATATAAGAATTACCATTGATACAAAGGTCATACATTATTTTTTGGATAAATCCGAAACGAGTTTGATATTCGTTCGGTTTATTATGAACTAAGTTATATAAGAAATGGTCTGTTCTATTAATCTTATCTCCATTCTCCAATCTTTCAATTAATCCAATAGGAAGTTGAGCTACTGATTCTGATAACATTCTTATCGCTGCCCAGACTGCTGTAAACGTTACTGCGGAGTCTTGATTGACTGGGATACCACTACCACCTGAGGGTATGAAAGAGTTGGGGTCTATAAAACTCCCAGAACGTTTTTCATTTGAACTAAAGATGTTAGTCAAGAAATCAAATATTGCCATAAAATTTTAAGAATTTTTGCAAGTATACGAATAATAATTTTTACTTCTTGAAACTTTGTTTCATTTTTCTATTCATTACTACTCTAAAACTATCATACGAACTATATCTCCTTTTTCCAAAATAAGATTCGTATTCTTTTTCAGTTTCTTCATAAGCGGCACTATAGGTTTTTTGATTTTTACAATGATTATGAAAACGCTCCTCAAAACCTCTAGGACTTAATAAAACTAATATTTCTAATGGTATTGTCATATTTATATAATTATTAAACCTCTGTCGTTATAAATCGAATCTCCAGGACTCTCATCAGTTAAAAACTCTCCAAGAGCCATAATTAAAGCAACAACCCCATCTACTTTCTCAGAACTCTTTGCTTTATCAACTTTAATATTTTCTGCGGGGTCTGTTCTTAAAGATACATTTTGCATTTGCCATCGTAGTATTGGATTAGACAGATGATTGATTTGTTTTTTTAATACTAATTTTTCTAACTCTTTCGTAGGCGCAGACATACTAGCATAACCTTGTCCGAATGGACTCATACTTGCTCCATCATCAACTAAATTAACAACTAATTGACTTGAGTTCCATCTATCAAAAGCGATAGATTTTATATTATACTCAGCTCCTAAATCGTTTACAGTTTTTCTTATAAAATCATAATCTTGAACATCCCCTGGAGTAGTAATTAGATGCCCATCTCTTTCCCATTGATTGTATGGTATTTTATCTTTCATCGTTCTATTATAAACATTATCCTCAGGACAAAAGAAATAAGGTAATACTATAAATTCATCATCCATTGGAAATAATAAAACTAAGGAACTTAAATCTCTTGTAGATGCTAAATCTAATCCAGCCCAACATTCTTGTCCTTTTAATTTTTTTATATCAAAAGGTTTTGAATTTTGCATCCAGATATTATCTCCAATCCATTTAGTAACTGAGGAAGTCCATATATTAAGATGAAGACGCTTAAAAGAATTTTCATAGGATACTATCTCAGTTGCTTTCTTAGATTCTTTTTCAAAATAATCTTTCTTAATACTTTTACCATAATTGGGATTAGCTTTTTTCCATACTTTTTCACAAGTGATATCATCATCCTCCTCCGCTGCATAGATGATAGGTAAGAAAGAATCATCATCAATTAATCCATCCCTCACTTTCATAGCATAATCGTGTATCTCCCAACATATATTACCATCAGTTTTTGAACTACCCGCAGTTGTTATTGCTAATATAATAGGCTGACTCCTAGCCCCCGTAGATGTTACCATTGTATCCCATAACTCACGATTAGGTTGAGTATGTAATTCATCAAATAGGATAGCGTGGGCGTTATGTCCGTGTTGTAGTTTAGCATCAGATGATAATACCTTATAAGTATTTCCCTTTGCTGGATTCATAATTGAATTACGATATAGTTTAGCTCTTTGAAATAATTGAGGGGACATCTCTACCATTGATTTTGCAATATTAAAAATGATACCAGCTTGATTCCTATCTCCAGCACAAGAAAAGACTTCTGCCCCCCTTTCACTATCAGCAAATAAAACATATAATGCAATCGCAGCTCCTAAAGTACTTTTCCCATTCTTACGAGGTATACAACAATAGATTTGCCGATATCTCCTAAGTCCAGTTTCTTTATTTTTCCAACCAAACATAGGTCTGATTAAATCATCTTTTTGCCAATCTTCTAATACTAATAATTTACCCGTTAAATCTCCCTTACAATGTCTAATCATTGTTTCAATAAAAGCCACAGCTCTATCAGCTTCTACCTCATCAAAATAATATGTATCGTTTTTAGTCAAAGAAATTGTATTCGTTATTTTGTTGTATAAAAGTAGGTTGTTGAATTGATGTTCTAGCCGATGGAGTAAAACCAAATTGAGTTGCTAATTTTAATGCCCTATCCAAAGCGTCATTTGCAATCTTTTGAAATGGTACAGATTGAGTATGTTTTATAGTTCCATCAGGATTTTTGAAAACTTGAATTCTACCTTTATCTCTTAGCATCATTTCCGTTTCAATATGTAGAGCCATCGCATTACAATAAGCCTCAATTAATCGTAAATCAATTTGATGTAACATTCTTTTATTAAAAAGTTCATTACATACTTTAATCCATTCCTCTTTTCCTATCTCAGTTAACCAATCAGGAGCAGATGGAACTTCCCCAACCAAAGACACTTGCATCTCATTTTCTATTTGTCTTTCCGGTTTTAGAGTGCCTTGTAATTCTTTTATTTTTGTTGGCGTTTTTTTTCTACCTCTTCCCATTTCTTGAGATTCTGTTCAAGTTTATTTTTTTCAATATTTTTTGTTATGCCTAATCCTATTTGACTAGCGACATACAAACCGACAGTAACACATACGACACACATTATGATACACCCAAACATTCTTCCGGTATATTAAGTGCTTCAATTACTGCAAATTCAAAAACTTTAGCATCGGAATTATAACCTCCTAATTTTCCTACCCTTTCTTTTAACTCTTCCCATCTCGCAAAGGTTTCCTCTGTTACTTTGAATTTAATATCTTTTTCAAATTCAGTATCTCCAAAAGTATCAACCTCATCATTATCATATTGCGTCCAATCAAACTCAGTTAGCTCCGACATCTTTTTAATTTGTTCATCATCAAAAGGCATAGTTTTAGATAAGTCTTCTGCTGAGAATTCTTTTGTTAAAGTTGATATCAATTCTGCCATTTTTAAGTTATCCGATTCAAATTTAGTTTCATTAGTTTCAATCGCTATTCTTTGAGCCTCAGCTAATGTAATTTTACCACAATTATATGCGTGAGCCTTTTTAGTTTTAAGAATTTTCATTACATCTAATCTGTGATTTCCATTTACTACCTCAAAGAAGCCCGTATCCAATTCTCTAATTAATATATTTTCTATTTGTCCGTTACGCTTAAAATTATTAAGTAGGTTTTCGGTCTGCGCCTCATTCTCCTCCTTATAATTCCAATCAGCTTTTACTAATTTTGATACCTCAATATCACAAAATCCTTTTTTCATCTTTCGTTGTTTTAATTATTAATATTTGATTCCTTTTTTTTCCCATAAATCTGTTACATATTTTTCTAATTTAACCCATTCTTTGATAGAATGAATTAATCTTAATCTCCAAAGACCTTTTGTTTTACCACTATATCCTATTGTCTTATAAGATGCTTTGTTTTTATCTGATGTTGGTATAGCATTCATCTCTCCATTCTTAAACTCATAATAAGTTCCACGCCGACTAGCCTCAATCCAACTAGTAGAATCAACAGAATACCAAGGATATCTCTTTAATATATCCATACCAGTCATACCAAATCCATGAACTTTACAATTTCCTCTAATTATTTGAAAACATTTATCCAAATGAGCTTTTAATAAAGGTTTGTTTTTAGCGAATGGAACTAATCCTCCTAAGCAGATATAGTCATACTCTTTAGAAAGTCGCTCTAAACGCTTAAAATCACCCTTAAAATGAAAGACTGGTAAAGGTTTTAATCCTTTAGCCTCCATATATTTTTGATTACGCTCTGTTCCCTCCTCATCTCCAATACAATCTAACTGGGCATAGTAGGTAATTTGTTTTTTATATTTTTTAATAAAATCACAATACTCATCAATATCAATTTTTGCCCCCTGAGTAAAAGCAGAGAAACCCCCTGAGTCTAAAAAAATTTTTCTTGGTCTTTCAAATAATTCTTTTGCTCTTTTCTTGGGATAACTATAATAAGAAAATAATTCTTTTGTAGTTTTCATTTCCTCTAATACTGAGTTGAACGCCTCAGCTCCTGCGAAGTATAAATCCATATTAGCTGTTTTAGTATTTATTATATCGTGATATGATACGAGTTGATTAGATGTTCCTCCTGATATCATAACCATTTCTTTATATTTTTGATTACCTACATTTCCTGCAAAATATAATATCATTTTATTCTATATTTTTTTCCATCTTGATGAATATTATTTTTAGCTAAAAATTCATAGAAACCTTTTTTTCTCAAATCACAAGCGGGACAATCTCCACATCCATATCCCCAATCGTGAAGTTCATCTCTTACTCCATTATAACAAGTATGAGATTTTTCTATTACTGAATAAAGATATCCTCCTACAAAAGCTAATTGAAAAGTTTCTTGTTTATTGAGATACATTAAAGGAGTAAGAATTTCAATCTCTGAATCACTTCCTATATTAGATGCCAATGTAATCGCATCAATAAATTCTCTACGACAATCAGGATATCCAGAGTAATCAGTTTCACACATTCCTCCTATCAAATACTTTGCCCCTATCTTTTGAGCAAAAGCGTGAGATAAGGTTATGAATAATTGATTTCTATTCGGAACAAATGATGATGGTAATCCTTTATCATTTAATTCATTTACATCTCCATTTGAGGTCAAAGCAGATTCTACTAAAGTATCTAAAAATGAGATATCAATAATTGTTTGTTTAATATTTAATTCCTCGCATACTTTTTTAGCGCAATCTAATTCGATAGAATGTTTTTGTCCGTAGTTAAAAGTTATAGCCTCAACCTCTTCAAATCTTATTTTGTTGTTTATAGCCCAATATAAACAAGTCGTTGAGTCTTGTCCCCCTGAGAATATTACTAATGCTTTCATTTTAAGAATTTTTTTTGTTTATAATATTGTAATTGTTTACCAATACCTAAATTGGATAATGGAATATGATATTTTTTTCCTAACGATTTTAATAATCCCTCACGATACTTTATTCCACAATGATAATATATGACATCACTTTTAGAAATAAGTCCCTTAGACTGCTTAAAAACGTGGAAATCCCAGTATTTTTTATGTTCTTTACTTAAATCATTTAATGTAAAATCATAATTTTCTATTAAATCATCTAATTTTAATAGTCCATACTTAGCTGATAAGATAAAATTCTTATCGTAATTCTTTTTACAATAATCTAAAGCGTAAGTAAACAATGGAGATATGTATAATTTCTGAGCCTCAACTTTATTTTCAGTAGATAATTTAGTGCTACAACAAGATATTAATCCTATTTTCATTTAATCAGATTCAAAAATTCATTCCTTGCCTTAGAATCATCTTTGAAAACTCCTATCATCTTAGATGTTGTAGTATGAGTTCCGTGTTTTTTAACTCCTCTCATTTCCATACACATATGTTTTGCTTTCAAAACTACAGCAATTCCCTGAGGTTTTAACTCATTATGTAAGAATTCTGCTACCTGATTAGTGATTCTTTCTTGATTTTGTAGCTTTCTAGCAAAAGTTTCTAATGTTCTAGCTAGTTTTGATAACCCTACAATCCTTTTATTAGGTATATATGCTATATGTCCCTCCCCAAAGAATGGAGCTATATGATGTTCGCATAAAGAATGAAATGGAATATTAGTTTGAACTATCATCTCATCATATCCCTCAGAATCAAAAGTAGTGCAATTCCATTTAGGCGGAGATAAAAATTCCTTAAAGAATTTAATATATCGTTTTGGAGTATCTTGTAATCCCTCTCTGTTTGTATCCTCTCCAAAATACTCAAGTAATCTAACTACATTTTCCTCAACCTCTTTTTCTCCTTTTTCCTCCCACGGAAATTCTATCCAAGTATTTTGATGTTCAAATTTTTTATTATATAGAAAACAATATTCTTTATCAGGATATTTCTTGTGCCATTTTTTATAAGTAGCCCCTGAATCGTATAAATCATCAACGATTATATTAGCCTCCTCTGGAGTATCAACTGCCATACCAGTTAAACCAGCAACTATCTGTCCTCCTCTTGGTATTCCGTAGATTTTATCTTTCTTAACTAAACTCTCTTTTAATGTTTTGATTTTTGCATAAATCTCATCCCAAGTAACTTTATATTTTTTCATATCTTATTTTTAATTAAACTCCAACCGTTTTATTCCATAATACTATTTGTAATCTAGTAGAGAAATTGAGTGCTTTCTTAATACAGATATCAGCAACGATAGGATTAGTTTTCATCAAATCATCTATATTATCTCCTGCAGGCATTAAGTATATATCTTTATTATCAACTCCTATTTTAGTTAAGATATTTTCCGCCTCAGCAAAATCTTGTTCATTAGAAATTACTATCTTAAAAATTGTATTGTAAGTATTTAATTTTTTTAACGCATCATATTTTATTCTTCTCTCATATTTTACTCCTGAGTTTTTTAACTTAAAAGAACAATTAAATAAATCTATTTTTGGTATTAATTCATCCATAGGAATTATCGTTCCATTAGTTTCTATCTCAATATAAGGTTTGAATCCATAAACTCTCTTAAAACATCTGATTGCCCACTCAATAGATTTTTGTTGTATTAAAGGCTCTCCTCCAGTAAAAATCAAATGAGCTCCATCTCGTAAATAAGGGAGATATTTTCTCATTAAAACTAAAAATTTATCTATCGTATAACCCTCTCCTTTTTTCCATACCTCTATTGTATCACAAGTCCATTCTCCATCGCATAATATATTACACGCTTGTAATCTTATAAATACTGATGGTATCCCCATCGTTCTACCCTCTCCTTGTAATGAGTAAAAATGTTCTGCTATTCTTAATTTAGGTTCTCTAGCCATTATATATAATTGTTGATGATTTTGTTTCACTTAATCTAATCTCTATAATAGGTAGTTTTTGTGCGATTTGTCCGTATATCCAAATTGCCATATTCTCAGCACTAGTTTCAAATGGTAATGCTATATAAGGCTCATTTGCTAAATCAAATAATTCACAGAGTGGGTCATCATCTTTTAATAAAAAATAATGGTCGTATTGTTTTATGATAGGCTCACAAATTAAATCAATATCAGAAAATAGCATTGTTACTCCATCAACCATTTCTCTGAATTTTAAGATGATTTCTACATCGTAAGTATGCCCGTGTAATCGCCCACATTTTTCACCTGCTAATTTATTTCTGTGACCTGCATAAAAATGATATCGTTTTAATATTTTCATATCTATAGTTTTAGTTCAAACTTAAACCACCCCCCCCTTATACTAATTATGGGGTTAAGTATATTGTGG
>Ga0209232_1000311_pt1 | contig 31264 bp, 16 predicted proteins | sample ETNvirenome_2_60_FD_184066 | JGI IMG/M metagenome (GOLD analysis project Ga0209232, IMG submission 184066) | Marine viral communities from the Pacific Ocean - ETNP_2_60 (SPAdes) (version 2) | ecosystem: Environmental > Aquatic > Marine > Oceanic | place: Pacific Ocean | collected 2013-06-22
TAATTAGAAAAAAAATTCCGCGTAAAAAAATTCTTATGGAAAAGGTTTATCACATCTATGCAAAAGAAGAGTGTTTATATAACAATCTAAGTGAAATACAATTTAATAATACATGGAGAACCCTCAAGGGGATGGTTGGTTTAATGCAAACTGATTATCAACTTGAGGATTTGTCGTATGAGGAATGTAATCGCACCCATGGAGTAAGTGCGGTTTCTTCTACAGAACCAGATGGGTCAGATAGTTATTGACATACTACATAATACGAGTTATAATTGAACTGAAGTAACCAACACGTTATGGCAAAAGGATTTACTGTAAAGGCAACGGCACCCAAACCAAAGAAAACAGAAGAGTGGGACATTGCGGCTATTAAGGAAAGGATGAAGGGCAAGACGATTGTTTTTTGTCTGCCTGGTCGTGGATGTTCATTTACATTTCTGAAGAACTTTGTACAACTGTGCTTTGATATGGTACAGAATGGAATGAGTATTCAGATCAGTCAAGATTATAGTTCCATGGTAAACTTTGCACGATGCAAATGTTTAGGTGCGAATGTATTACGTGGACCTAAGCAAATTCCATGGGATGGAAAGTTAGAGTATGATTATCAGTTATGGATTGATAGTGATATTGTATTTGACACAAACAAGTTTTGGCAGTTGTGTGACTTAAGTGTTCCAGCAGAGGGTGACGAGAGAGGCATTACTGCAGGTTGGTATGCAACTGAAGATGGTGTCACAACATCAGTCGCACACTGGTTAGAAGAAGATGATTTCCGTAAGAATGGTGGAGTGATGAATCACGAAACTGTCGAATCAATCTCAAAACGACGCAAACCATTTACTGTTGATTACACAGGATTTGGATGGGTTATGATTAAGAAGGGAGTCTTTGAAGAAATGGAATACCCTTGGTTTGCACCTAAGATGCAAGTCTTTGAGAGTGGGAGTGTTCAGGACATGTGTGGTGAGGATGTCTCATTCTGTTTAGATGCTAAAGAGATGGGATATGATATTTGGTGTGATCCTCGCATTCGTGTGGGTCATGAAAAGATGCGTGTTATTTGATTAGGAGATTATTATGGCAGCAAGAAGTAAATCATTATCAGGAGGGGATTTTATTGAACCTCTCCCGAAAAAAACTCGTCAAGGGAATGGTAAGCATACGAAATACGCCGCGTCGTCTCGTAATGGAGCAAAGAAGCGTTATCGTGGACAAGGTAAATAGTGTAGTTATATGAATACATCATGGCTGCACTTATATGCAATCTTCCTGCAGTGGAAGTATGGGTACGTAAAGAATATCTAACTGACCATCAAAGTGGTCATGGTGAATTTGTAAAAGGCGTTTGGGTATCGTGTAAATCGATGCCTGGGCGCACTTTTTATTTTGAGACATATTTACCTGAATATGCCGCAATGTATGATAAACTACCTATTAGTGCCTTCCTCTCGTCTCCAGAGGTCCCAGACCCCGATATGGACCTTCCTAACCTACAGTTCTGGAACTGTATGGATTATGGTGTTGTTGCAACATGTAAGCAATTTATTGGTAGTATGGACTATGAATTGTATACAAGAGACTTTGGCATACAGAAAGGTACATATGTTTGTACATTAGACAACTATCATCAAGATCCTGATGTGATTGATTATGCAACAAGTGAGAATCCAGCAGAACATAAGTCACATAATCTAATCGAACTAGATAATGGGCAATATGCATTGTATCCAAATAATAGAATGCGTATTTTTGATAATAGTTTAACACCTGTTGAACCAAAAATGCCTGATTTTAAGGTTTCGACTGAATATTACCAAGTTGAAAATGGTTTTGAGAGACTTGGAATGGGTCGTGAAGACGAATATTTTTGGAAAACAGCAAAAGAAAGAGAAAATCTACCAAAAACAGAGGAAACTGATGGAAAATCATGATTTTTTAGACAATTTAGCGAATAATCAGCATCAGAAGATGCTTCGTGAGATTGCAAATGACAATCAGACACCCAAAAAACGTGATTCCCTTAAGGAAACTGACCTTTTTGAGGTTGATGAAGTCATCTCAGAGACTGATCCAATGACACTCAATGAATTTTGATCTGATACCTTAATAAATAAGATATAATCGCAGCATTCTTGTGCCTTTAGAAAGGGTAAGTCAGGGTTTTAAGGATATCAGTATGACTTTTCAGAGTAATCCTCTGACTAGTGATATTATTACACTTAAAAATGAAAATGCAATTGCTCGTTCTATACGAAACATTGTATTTACAATCCCTGGTGAGAAATTTTTCGATGAATCGTTTGGATCTAACATCAACAGATCACTTTTCGATAATATTGATGAATTATCAGCATTAATCATTAAAGATCAAATTACTGAATCTATTGAAAACTTTGAACCAAGGGTTGATACAGTAAAAGTTGTAACTTCTCCTGATTTTGATAACAATAGTTTTGATGTTGTTCTAACATACGAAATTATTGGAGCTGATATACCACCACAAGAATTACAATTTGTTTTGCAACAAACTAGGTAAAAATGCCACTAGCTAATTTCACAAACCTAGACTTTGGTCAGGTTAAAACAACACTTAGAGAATATCTAAAGGAAAACTCCAATTTCACTGACTATGATTTTGAAGGGTCTAACCTTTCAACAATCCTCGATGTTTTGGCATATAACACCTACATCACTTCATACAATGCGAACATGGTCGCAAACGAAGTGTTTATTGATAGTGCGACATTAAGAGAGAATGTCGTATCTTTAGCAAGAAATATTGGATATCTTCCCAGATCAAGAAAAGCAGCATCATCAACTGTTAGTTTTTTCGTTGATACATCAAATATAACACCTGTACCTAGTACAATCACTCTTAAGAAAGGTATTGTAGCTACTAGTCAAGGTTCTTTTGGTAGGCAGTCATATACTTTCTGTATACTAGAAGATATAACAGTCCCTGTTGTTGATTCTATTGCATCATTTAATGATATTTTCATATACGAAGGAAGTCTATTAACTTCAAACTTTACAAATAGTGCAAGAACTCCAAATCAAAAGTTTGTTTTACAAAATCCAGGAATTGATACTAATCTAATATCAGTTAGTGTAAGACCAAATGAACAATCAACTAAGAGTGTAACATATAGTCGCCAAGATAGTCTTTTTGACATCAAATCTGATTCTAAAGTATATTACCTTCAAGAAGTTGAAGATGAAAGATATCAAGTTATTTTTGGTGATGGTATTTTTGGAAATAAACTTGAAGATAATAATTTTATTACTGTAAATTATATTACATCTAGTGGTGATGCTGCAAATGGAGTAAATCAATTTACTTTTGCAGGAAGATTGGTTTATACAAGAAATTCTCAAGAATATACAGTAACTGCTGGTATTTCACTTCTAACTACAGGAATATCTGCATCTGGGGGAGAATCTATTGAAGGTGTAGAGTCGATTAAGAAGTTTGCACCAAGAATTTATGCTTCTCAGAATAGAGCATTAACTGCAAATGACTATGAAACGATTATTCCCGCAAAAATTTATCCAGAAACTGAATCAATCTCTGTTTTTGGTGGTGAGGAATTAGTTCCACCACAATATGGTAAGGTATTCATTAGTATTAAACCAAGATTTGGTGATTTTATTCCTAATTTGATCAAAGAAAATATTAAAACAAAATTGAAGAAATATTCTGTTGCTGGTATTGTACCAGAGATTTTAGATTTGAAATATTTGTATCTGGAAGTAAATACAAAAATTTACTACAATACTAATTTTGCACCATCATCTGCATATGTTTCTACTATTGTTCAAAACAATACGACAAAATATTCTGAGTCAACTGAGCTAAACAAATATGGTGCAAGATTTAAGTATAGTAAATTCTTAAAAATGGTTGATGATAGTCATGAATCAGTGACTTCAAATATCACAACTGTGGCAATGAGAAGAGATTTGAGAGTTGTTTTAGACACTTTCGCAGAATATCAAATTTCTTTTGGAAATTCTTTTCATATTAAAAATATGAGTGGGTATAACATTAAGACTTCAGCATTTAGAATTGCTGGAGTTCAATCAAATGTATATCTATCAGATATACCTGATACAAATAGAGTAACAGGATCTTTGTTCTTGTTCACATTACCATCAGTAGGGTCTCAAACACCAACTATTGTAAGACGTAATGTTGGAACAATTAATTATGTAAGTGGCACTGTTACTTTAAATCCAGTAAATGTTTTGGCTGGAAAGACTAAAGATGGTCAATCAGTTATTGAAATTGAAGCAACTCCAACTTCAAATGATGTTGTTGGATTACAGGATCTTTATTTGCAACTAGATATAAGTAGCAGTATTTTTGAAACTGTTGTTGATGATATAGCATCTGGATTAGATCCATCTGCATCAAGTTATATTGTATCTTCTAGTTACTCAAATGGTAATCTAGTCCGTTCTGGGGGTCCGGATACAAATATTGTAACTGGAAATGGAGTTGGAGGTTCTTCTGCTTCTACTTCTAATGTAGTTACTCAACAGGCATCCACATCAACACAAACATCAACACAAACATCCATATCTACATCTGGATCATCCTCATCAGGTTCAATCTCATACTAAGAAGATAAAATCATAACATGTCAGAAACTAGAGTTCAGTTTAATACTATCGTATCTAACCAACTTCCCACTTATGTGCAGGAAGATTATCCTCTTATATCTCAATTTTTAAAACAGTATTATCTTGGGCAAGAGTATCAAGGTGGACCAGTTGATCTGATTCAAAATATTGACAGATATATCAAATTAGATAATACTACAAATTTGAATGAATCTGTATTGTTAAATGGGGATATTGAGTTTGATGCGGAAACTATAAATGTTGATGTTGCAGGATCTCCATATGGAACTAATGGGTTTCCAGATTCTTATGGTCTTTTGCAGATAGATGATGAAGTAATTACATATACTGGAAAAACTGAGTTTTCGTTTACTGGATGTATTAGAGGATTTGTTGGAATCACTTCATACAAGAGTGAACTGAATAAAGAAGAAGTAGTATTTAAAGAAACTGAATCTGAAGATCATAAAGATAAGTCTACAATTAAAAACTTAAGTTGTTTATTTTTAAAAGAATTTTTATTAAAAACAAAACATCAATTAGCACCTGGATTTGAAGAAAGATCACTAACTCCAGAATTAGATCAAAATCTTTTTATAAAACAGTCAAAAGACTTTTATCTAAGTAAGGGCACAGATATATCGTTTGAAATTTTATTTAAAGCATTATATAATGAAGATGTACAAATAATTAAACCTAGAGATTTTCTAGTTGCACCTTCTGATGCTCAATATAGAATTGTTAATAGTTTAGTTGTAGAAGCAGTAGAAGGAGACCCTTCAAATTTAGAAAATGCAACATTATATCAAGATGCATATAAGTTTGATAGTGAAATAGGGAAAGCATATTCTCCAATAACTGATGTTGAAAAAATATCGGTTGGATATGGTCAAACTTTCTATAAGATTAGTTTTGATGGTGGATATAATAGAGATATTAATGTTAATGGATCATTATATGGTAAATTTGCAGTAGAACCTTCTACTAAAGTTATTGGAGATGTATCTACGGATTCTATATCAATTGATGTAGATTCTACCGTTGGATTTGGATCTACCGGAGAATTATATGTCAGTTACGATGATACCACCACAGGAGTAGTGTCGTATACATCAAAATCTCTAACTCAATTTTTTGGAATCACAAACGTAACAGGAAATATATCTGATGCTTCTACTGTAGGAGTTAATACTTTTGCATATGGTAGATCTAATTTAGATCAGGATGAAATTATTAAAGTCAGAGTTAATTCTGTTTTGAGTGATGTTGAATTGGTAGAAAATACCAATAATTTGATAAAGGGTGGAATTATTAATATTTCAACTCTTGGATGCTCTGAGAACAACCTTAAAACAAATAAGTGGTTTTATAATGTAGCACCTTCATACAAAGTAAGTAAATTAGAATTATTAGATTCATCAGATAATACTTATAAAATAACTTTGAATGTTGAGCATAACTTCAAATCTGGAGATTCTGCCAATTTAATTGAAAGTGTAGGTAATGAAAAGAAAACAAATATATTTAATATAATTTCTAATAAGTCTTTTACTATCAAAGGTCAAGGATTTTTAAATTTAAACTTAACTTATAAAATTAAAAGAATCATTCAGAAAGGCGTATCCAACGTTTTTACTAATATTTTCCAATATGCAACTGATGTTAGTAATGTATATAAAAATGGTAGCGATTATTTAATTGCATCTCCATCTATTCCAAATTATAATAAACAACCATTAGATTTATCTATTAGAGAAGTTATTTTTTCTGGAACTTTTAGTGGAAGTGAGTTTAAAATTAGTCCAGGAAAAGAACATGGATTATATACTGGAGACACTGTTTATTATTCCGCAGAAACTGTTAGTGAAAACTACATTGATGCGTCAGGGAGTTCTGTTACAAGAGAAGTAAGAGGTGTTGGACTTTTTGATGATGGATTGTATTTTATAAAAAGAATTGATGGATTTACTATAAAGTTTGCAAAAAGCAGAAATGATATACTTAACTCAAACTTTGTATCTCTTTCTGAAGAAACTACAGTATCTAATAGTACAATTAAACCATATCAATTCAATGGAAAAGAATTAAATCCTCAAAAATTACTTAGAAAAATTTCTAATCCAATTGACGATGGATCTATTAATGAAACTAAATCTGGTTTTACTGGTATTTTAGTTAATGGAGTAGAAATTTTAAATTACAAATCAAAAGATGTAATTAAATATGGTAAAATAGAAAATATTGAAGTTCTTGCTAGAGGAACTAATATTGATGCTATAAATGTTCCTGATTTGATAATTAAAGACTCTGTTGGATCTGGAGCAACAGGATATGTTGCAGTTTCTGGATCTTTTGAAGAAATTAAAATTATAGATCCTGGATTTGATTATGAAGAAACTCCTACTTTAAAAATTGTTGGTGGAAATGGATCTGGGGCAATTGGCCAAGTTAACATGAAAAAAGTTAACCATAATGCAGATTTCTTTGCAGATGTATCATCAAATCAAGTTGTTATTGGCACAACATCAGCACAATCTAGGATTGGATTTTCTACGTATCATAAATTTAAAAATGCAGAACAGGTAATTTATAAAACATCTGATCAAAGTGGAATTGCTGGCATAGTTACTAACTCATCATATTTTGTTTCTACTATTGATAATGTAACTGTTAGATTGCATAGAACCGAGGGAGATGCTATCTCTGGAATCAATACAGTATATTTGACATCATATGGTATTGGTAGGCATTCTTTACAATCTGTAGGTAAAAAATTAATCGTTGATTCAATTAATATTGTTGATGGTGGATCTGGATATGAGAATAAGAAAAGAACAGCATCTGCCGAATCTGGAATCAGCACGTCTTCAAATTTAATTAAGATTGAAAATCATGATTATAAATCTGGAGAGACTGTAAAGTATACTCATGTTGGAACTATAGCTTCTGGACTTTCTACAAACACTGAATATTATGTGACTAAGGTAGATGATAATTCATTTAATCTTTCCCAAATTGGGTCAGAATCTGATAGAGAATTTTATTATAGAACAAAGCAGTATATTGATATAACTTCTATTGGAGTTGGAACCCATGTATTTAATTATCCAGAAATCTCAGTAAGTCTTATTGGTAAAGTTGGAATATCTTCTGTAGGATTAGAAACATTTGAAGCAAAAATTCGACCAGTTGTTAGAGGTGAAATAACCTCAGTTCATCTTGAAAATACTGGTGTTGGGTATGGATCTTCTGATATTATTAATTTGGATTATCAACCAGAAATAACACTAGATTCTGGTATTAATGCACAAGTCCAACCAGTTTTAAGTAATGGAAGAATTGTTCAAGTTATTGTTTTAAATTCTGGTAGTAAATATTTTTCAATCCCAGACCTCATTGTTAATGGTGATGGTTCTGGATGTGTTCTTACACCGATTGTAGAGAATGGATCTTTAATATCTATAAATGTCATAGAATCTGGTGGTGGATATTCTCAGGATAATACATCAATTGATGTAATTACTTCAGGATCTACTCAAGTACTACCAGAGTTTAAGGCAAATATCAAATCTTGGAGAGTAAATCTATATCAAAAATACTTCTCATATTTTTCTAAAGATGATGGTATTATATCTGATGGCAATTATGGACTTCAATACTGCCATTTATATGCCCCAAGAGTGTTGAGAGAATCTATTTCCTCTGTAAATCAGGATGGAGAACTTCTTTATGCAGAATCTGATTTAAAGAAAATTGATGGTGTTGAAGAACTATCAGATGAACACTCTCCAATTATTGGATTTGCATATGATGGCAATCCAATTTATGGACCATATGGATATAAAACAAAAACTGGCGGAATAATATCCCCGATGAAGTCTGGATATAAACTAGATTTAAAAAATGGTAGACCATCAACTTCAATTTTTCCTGAAGGATTTTTTGTAGAAGATTACACTCACAATGAAGTTTCTGATGATTCCGTACTTGATATTAATAATGGAAGATTCTGTGTGACACCTGATTATCCAGAAGGAACATATGCATATTTTATGACCGTTAATGATCAATTCTCTTCAACTTCAGGAGTTTTTGAAAAATATAGAGAACCAGTGTTTCCATATATTATAGGAGAAAACTATCAATCTATTCCTAATGAATTTAATTTTGAACTTGGATCAAATCAAGATGGTTATGATATTGAAACAAATGGATGGAAGAGAAATACTCAACCACTTAACTTAATTGAAGAAGATTCCGAATATCCATATTTGTATATTCCAAATAAATTTAATCAAACGTCTACAGTTTCAGCAACTACTCCAGGAAAAATTTCAAGTATTGGTATAGCAACTGGTGGTAGTGAATATAGAGTTAATGAGGAGTTGGTATTTAATAATGATGGGACTGGAGGAAATCATGTATCTGCAAAAATAAGCAGATTAAAAGGAAAGTATGTAAGTAATATTAGTGTTGCATCAAGTATTATTGAAAATGTTGAATTTTATCCTGGAGAGAAAAAAGGTGAATATTTAATATTTGCCAATAATCCTCATAATTTTACAAACATAGATACGATTTCAATTTCTGGATTGTCCACAACATCGTCTCAAATTGAAGGAACTTATAGCGCCGGAATTCAAACTAATCGATTAACTATAGCAGGAGTAGGAAGCACTGGTGTAGCTATAGGAACTGATGGAGTAACTGGTATCGTCACTTACTTTAGAGTCAATGGAAGTTTAGATTATCCCAACATTAGAGAAAATGATATTCTTAGTGTTGGAACAGAGAAAGTTAAAGTATTAAACGTAGATGCCCTATCCTCTAGAATTAGAGTTTTGAGGGCAGTAGAGGGGACTACAGGTGCTTCTCACACCATCGGTAAGCACATCTACGAAGATCCAAGAAAGATTAAAATTAATGCAGGATTTAAAACTGATTATGCATATTCTCTAAACAAGCAAATTTATTTTGATCCAGCAAGTGCTGTTGGACTTGGAACCACTGCTGGTGTTGGGATAGGAACAACAATTTCTTTTGCAAATCCAGGATCTGGTGCAACTCAAGCATTTATTCCGACTAAGAGTATTTTTATCAAAAATCATAACCTTAACACTGGAGATCAATTAACATATTCTCCAGGAACTGGTGGAAATGGTATTATTGTTCAAGATGAAACCAATGTTGGAGTTGGAATAACATTAACGAATGGTCAAACATTATTTGTTGCAAAAATAACTGAAGATTTGATTGGAATCGCAACTATTAGAGTTGGTCTTGGAACTACTGGAAGTTTTGTTGGAGGAGCAAATACAGACTCATCTACGCTATTCTTTAGGACAGTAGGTACTGGAGATACTCACAGTTTTACCACAAACTATAATGTAATTACTGGTAATGTTCAAAGGAATTTGGTCACAGTTTCTACAGCAACAACTCATGGATTAAGTTCTCCACATAATATATTTGTATCTGTCAACCCACAAAACACTGGTATAGTAACAGTAAAATATAATGACTATAATTCTAGAATTGTAGTCAATCCCATTGGATTTGCAACTGCTGGAGTCAATACATCCACAAATACAATTTCACTACCAAATCATGGATTTGAAACTGGTGATAAGGTAATTCATACGGCCACAACTTCATCTGAAGGATTGGAAAATGAAAAAATATACTATATTGTCAGTGTAGATAGAAATACAATAAAATTATCAAATACTTATTTTAACTCAATTCAAGATAAACCAGAAGTTGTTAGTATAACAAGTACTTCTGATGGAACCATCAATCCAATAAATCCACCAATTGATTTATATAAAGATTCCACAGTTGAATTTGATTTATCAGATCCATCGCTTGCATTCTCTAATCAAGGGACAACTTATTCCGCATTTGAATTTAATTTATATTCAGATAAAAATCTAACTAAAGTTTGGAATACATCTAAAGTAAATTCCAACTTTGAATTGATCAAAGATGGTAAAGTTGGAACTTCTGGTGCAAAAGCAACATTAACAGTCAATAAAGATATTCCACAAATTTTATATTACACTTTAGATGTTGTAAAAGAAACTAATGTTCCAGAAGTCAAAGAAGGGATATTCGTTGATAGTGAAGTTATTTCTGGAAATGAAATAAACTCAAAAGAAAGTGGTTACAATGGAAAACATGTAATTACTGTAGGAACGACTACATCATTTACATATTCTGTTAAAGATGTTCCCGAAGAATCATCCTATGGATCATCTTCTGATATTTCCTATGAAACAGATTGTACCCACACTTATGGGCCAATTGCAAAAATTGAAATCACAAATTCTGGTTCAAACTATTACTCACTGCCAGGAATAACCACGGTTACAACAGGTGCTGGTAATGGAGCAATACTTGAAACAGTTGGTTCTGGTATTGGATCTGTGAAATCAATTTCACTTAAAGATATTGGATTTAACTATCCATCTGATAAAACTCTAACTCCAACCGCTATTTTACCACAAGTTATAAAAATTAATTCTCTTGCATCGTTTAATTCTATTGGTATTACTTCCTTTGGACGTGGATTTTCAATTCCTCCAAAATTAGTTGTTCTTGATGGTAGAACTAATAAGATTGTTTCTGATGTTGATTTAAAAGTAACTGTAGGAAAATCAAATGTAGAGATTCTTGAAAATACAAAAGGAATGAATGCTGTTGCTCCAACCATTATTCCAACTGAAAGTGGGGCTGGAGTTGGTATTAATAGTATTGTTTATTCATCTTCAGGAATAGCAACAGCAACTTTATCCGTAGGATTTAGTACAGTCAATTCTTTCCCATTTACTACTGGAGATAAAGTTTTAATTGAAAATGTAAGTGTTGGTGTTGGATCAACTGGTAAGGGGTATAACTCTTCTGCATATGATTATCAGTTGTTTACTGTAACTTCAACCAATGAAAATCTTGGTGGTATTGGAGATGTATCATTTGATATGTCTGAGTTTACTTCTAGTGGGGAAATTGTAGGTACATTTGATTCTGTAAATTCTTCAGGAAAAATTCTTGCTCAGAAACATTTTCCATCCTTTGAGGTAGAACTGAATACAAATAATTATATTGTAGGAGAACCTGCAATTTCTGATTCGGCAAAAGGAATTGTAGATAGTTGGAATAGTAAAACTGGTATTCTTAGAGTTTCTTCTTCTGAAAAATTTGTTATTGGGGAGATTGTAGAAGGATCTAGTTCCAAAACTCAAGGAATCGCATCTTCTATAGAATGTTTTGATGTTTATATAAATTTAGATGCATTTTCAAAAGATATCAAAGGATGGCAAAATGATATTGGATTCTTAAATAATGACCTTCAAAAAATTCAAGATAGTTTTTATTATCAAAACTTCTCATACTCTTTAAAATCAAAAGTTCCATATTCCACTTGGGAGGATTCGGTTGCTAGTCTCAATCATACTTTAGGATTTAAAAAATTCTCTGATTATCAACTGGAAACAAAAAACACTAATGTAATGTCTGTTGGACTTACAACAAATACTACAAGTGTTAATGCAGTCAATCAACTTGACGGATTTGCAAGTTTAAATTGCGTCTATGATTTTGATTTAGTTACTGAAAATAATTTATCTCAAAATTCTAAGTTTATTTCTAATGAAATTATATTTTCAAATAGAATTTTAACGGATTATTTCGAATCTATTGGAAATAGAGTTTTATCAATTGATGATATTAGTGGTCAGTTTAATAGTAATCCAAGACCAACGGATTTTAGTATTGTTGATACATTTGCAATCACATCAAATAGATTCCAAAAATATATTACTTACATAAGAGATAAGAGATTTGTAGCTCAAAGACAATTGATGCTTGTTGATCTTCTTCATGACAATTCTAGAGCATACATGAATCAATATGCTAGAGTTGAAACTGCATATGATCAAGGTTCTTTTGACTTCTCGATTACTGGAACTGATGGACGTTTGGAATTCCACCCAGTCAACTCTTCAGTTAATGATTATGATGTCTCTACACTTTCATATAATTTGGATGATGTTGTACTTGGAACCGGCAGTACAAGTCTTGGTGGAGTTGTTCTAATTGATACTGATAGTATTGAAATACCATCAAATACAACTAAGACAATTGTTTCAATTGGACACACATATTCAAGTGCAAAAGTTCTAGTTAATATTAACCCAGACATTTCAAGAAATGATGAATTTGAAGCAACTGAATTAAATATTATTCATAAAGGATCTGATATTGAATTGTTAGAGTATGGAAGATTGTCAACGAGTATTGGAGAGTATTCTGAAACTGGTCTTGGAACATATCATGCATATATTGACGGAACTAATCTAAAAGTAGATTTTATTCCAACTGCTGTTGGTATTGCAACAACTGGAGCAATAAACACTATTGTTGTTGGACTTTCTAGTAATACTTTTACAGGAATTGGCACAATAAATCTCAGAAGATCTCAAATTGAAGGAAGAACTACTACCATACCTTCATCGGGATCTCCTGGAATTAATACCGTTGCCGACTATCCAAATAATTTTGATGGAGCATATTTTGTAGTTCAAGTTACTGATACGACCAACTCTTCAATTCAGTTGTCTGAAATAGTGGTTGTTGATGATTATGTTGATACTACTCAAGGTCGTGAAACTTACATGACTGAATATGCAAATATCGAAACTGCTTCTGGTCTTGGAACCTTTGGATCTAGAGTTTCTGCAGCAGGAACTGTATCTCTTGTATTTACTCCAAATGCAAGTATTAATACAGTGGTCAATGTATGCATGAATGCTTTATCTGTAAATGAAAATACTGATTTAGCATCTGAAATATCTTTTACAAATGCAACTATTAATGATTCTATTGGAGAATATTTTGGAACAGATAATGATATTAAGAGAGAATTTGAACTAACTCATGAAAATGAAAAAATCTTTGAAAGATATTTCTTAGGTAATAGTAGTGATGTTATAAATGTAACAACTAACTCTATTAAAATTCCAAATCATTTCTTTGTGAGTGGAGAAAAAATTAGATATAATCATGTAGGAACGGCTTCATCTGCCATTGGTATTGCGACAGCAAGTTTTGTTGGAACTTCTAACACCACATTCCTTCCAGATGAAAATTTATATGCTGTAAAAGTTGATGACAATTTAATTAAAATTGCAACCAGTGCAGAAAATGCACTCAAATCGATACCAGTAGTTGTAGATCTTGAAAGTGTTGGTATTGGAACTTCTCATAGATTCATAGCAACAAATCAAAATGCTAAAGTTATTGTTGCTATTGACAATGTTATTCAGTCTCCTGTTGTATCTACAGCAGTAACAACAGTACTTGCTGATCGAGTTCAATCTGTTGATAATGTAATTAAATTTAGCGGAATTACATCTTTCTTTGGATCTGATATTATTCAGATTGGTAATGAGATTATGAAGATAGAAGGTGTAGGTATTGGAAGTACAAATACCATTAGAGTTCGTAGACCTTGGTTGGGAACTGTCTTGTCTGGATATGGGACGGGAACTCTTGTAACTAAAATTTCTGGCAATTATAATATTATTGATAATATTTTAAACTTTGTAGAAGCACCATTTGGAAATGTTCCAATTGGATCTACCACAAATCCACCAGATGAAAGAGATTGGACTGGTATAACAACAAGTTCTAGTTTCCAAGGTAGAAGTTTTATGAGATCTGGAGTACAAAATACTTCTGATGATTCTTATCATAAAAATTATATTTTTGATAATATATCAAGTCAATTTAATGCTGTTTCAAACGAATTTACTTTGGAACAAAATGATTCAAATGTTTCTGGAATTTCCACTGAGAATGCAGTTATTTTAGTTAATGATGTTTTCCAAACACCTGGATTGAATAGTGGATACGTAATTGCAGAATCATCGGGTATTTCTTCAATCGCTTTCCAAGGAACTAATACAGTTCCACTTGGTCCCGATGTAGGTATTTCTAGTTTTCCTAAAGGGGGAATTATTGTTTCAGTAGGTTCAGATGCAGGTCTTGGATATCAACCTCTAATTTCTGCTGGAGGAACTGCTATAATTTCTGGTCTTGGAACTATTTCTTCGATTAGTATTGGAAATAGTGGTTCTGGTTATAGGGTTGGAATTCAAACTATAGTTAATGTTGGTGTTGGAACTTCTAGCACTGGAACTGGAAACATTGAATTTATCGGAACCGCTGCTATTAGTGGTGGTAATATTGTAAGTGTAGCGATTACAAATCCAGGGTCTGGATACACATCAACAAATCAACCATTTGTTGTGTTTGATGACCCATTAAGTTATTCAAATATTCCATTACAATATTCTTCCAGTTCCGTTGGTATTGGAACCAGTGCCGTAGTTGATATTGTTGTTGGTCAAGGATCAAGTGTTATTGATTTTACAATTAAAAATACTGGATATGGATTTGGAAATGGTGAAATATTAACTGTTCCAATTGGTGGATCTACAGGAATACCAACAACTTCATCCTTCTCTGAGTTTAAAATTACCATAGATGAAGTTATTAATGACAAATTTGCTGGTTGGTCTATTGGACAATTGCAAGTTTTAGACGATATTAATGATTTTATTGATGGATCTAGAAAAAATTTCCCACTGTCTCTAGCAGGAAACTCAATTTCAATTGTTTCTGGAAAAGGATCTAAGATTAATGTCCAAGATGTTCTTCTTATCTTTGTTAATAACATACTTCAAGTTCCTGGTGAAGGATATACTTTTGATGGAGGAAGTATTGTAACATTTACTGAAGGATTGAAGGTTGGTGATTCTGTTAGTATTATGTTCTATAAGGGAACAGGAGATATTGATGTAATCTTTAGAAATACAATTGAAACTGTTAAAAAGGGTGATACCCTTCAAATTAAACATGATGCATCACTTGGACAAGCATCATCTTTGGATGAAGATGAGAGAGTTGTGGATTTAATCAAATCTACAAATATAGTTCAAACTAATTCATATTCTGGACCTGGAAATACTAAAGATGTTACTTTAGAAAGACCAGTTGTTTGGTGCAAACAGACTGAAGACATATTTATTGATCAGATTGCTATTGGTAAAAATAGAGAACTTTATGAACCAGTCATTAATCCTAGTGCATATATTACAAAATCTGTTGGAGTTGGATCTACAGCAATATATGTTGATAGTTTGAGACCAACATTTGATTCTCAAAATGAGAATGATACTGATTTAACATTCCAAAAGAAAATTAAATTTATTTCACAAGATTCCAAAGTAAGTGCAGCTGCAACTGCTATTGTTACTGGATTGGGAACAATATCCTCAATATCTATTTCTAATGGAGGATCAGGATATGGTTCTGCTCCAGTAGTGACTATTGGAAGTACAGTTCAATCAGTTGGACTTGGAACGACAGCGACCGCAACATCATCTATTACTGCAGGAGTTGTTACAAGTATAACAATAACCAATGCTGGAACTGGATATACTAATACTAGTGCTCCTGTTGTTTTAATCGCACCACCATCACATAATACTGAAGAGGTATCTGTAAATACCTACTCTGGAGATAATGGTGTAATTGTTGGATTTGGGACAACCACTGTTGGAATTGGAACACAACTTATTTTTGATATTCACATTCCATATGATTCTTTCCTTAGAGATTCTAATATCGCAGGAACGGCATTAACAATTAGTTCTATTAGTAAAAATGATTACTTTGTTGTTAAAAATTCTAATGTTGGATCTAGCTCAACTTCTATATTATCCCTAGATGCCTCAGATAGCACAGTAGGACTAGGAACTGTTTTTGCAGATAATGTTTATGAAGTTGACAGTGCAGTTTCAATTTCCACAAGTATATCTGGAATTTCAACTTATGTACGTAGGGTGTTTGCCAAGGTAAATCAATTCAACTATGGATCCTCTGGAATTACAACCTCAGACTTCTTTGGATCATTTAGTTGGGGAAGAATTGACATAGCAGCAAGAAGTAAAGAAAATTCTTATTCTTCTTATGCAGAAGGATCTGGAATTTCAACTGCGACTATGGTCGTTAGATCAAACTTCCTAAAATTTAAAAATTATGATCTTTAATCTCTAATAAATAAAGAAAAAAAGTCCGTCAAATGGCTGCTATTATAACTGATCAGATTAGAATATTAAATGCAAAGAATTTTGTTGCTGGTGTTTCTAATGCCAGCAATTCATATTATTCTTTTATTGGATTGACTAATCCTGAAGATTATCAGGTTGATTGGGATATTGATCCACCATCACCTAAAGACAATTTTGATCAGGAAAATGATTATTGGGACACCATGGTGGCCTTGAAAAAAATCAATACTGCTGATGTAAGACAAGTTGTACCCAAACTTGTTTGGTCCTCAGGAACAAGTTATGACATGTATCGTCATGATTATAGTAGATCCAATACTGCTGTAGTTTCCGGTTCAACATCACTATATCTGGCAAATTATTTTGTTATGAATAGTGATTTTAGGGTTTATATTTGTCTTCAAAATGGACTTGATGTAGATAATCCTTCCGGAAGACCATCTCTTGATGAACCAACATTTACAGATTTAGAACCAAGATCTGCAGGAACCAGTGGTGATGGTTATATTTGGAAATACCTTTTTAGTATTAAACCAAGCGATGTTGCCAAATTTGAGTCTACAGATTATCTACCTGTTCCATCAGATTGGGCAACTTCCACTGATAATGCTGCAGTCAGAGATAATGCAGTCGATGGTTCAATTAAAATTGTAACTGTTACTAATAAAGGTGTTGGACTTGGAACTGCAAACTCCACATACACATCCGTCCCAATTAAAGGTGATGGGTCAGGAGCAGAATGCACTATTATTATTGATGGAAATCAACAAGTAAGTGGGGTTACTGTTTCAAATCAAGGATCTGATTATACATATGGTAATGTTGATTTGGAAGCAGGCGGAGTTCCAACAGGAACAACAAGACCAACTTTTAATGTTATAATGTCACCTCAAGGTGGACATGGTGCAGATGTATATAGAGAATTGGGAGCATATAATGTTCTCATGTATTCTAGAATTGAAAATGATAACAACAATCCAGATTTTATAACTGGAAATCAAATTGCCAGAGTTGGTGTTGTAGAAAATCCTGAGCAATTTGGATCTTCAAGTATCCTCTCTGCAGATAAAGCCAGTGCTCTTGGAGCATTAAAATTAGTTGGATCTGGATATAGCACTGCAACATTTACTGCAGATTCGTATTTCACTCAAACAATATCCACAGGATCAACAGCTGTTGGTAGGGTTGTAAGTTATGATCAAAATACTGGAGTTCTTAAGTACTGGCAAGACAGATCTCTTGTCGGATTTAATACTGTAGGAACTGCTCAGACTCAACCTCAATATGGATTTAGTCTAGAGGAGTTTACATCATCTCCAGGAACAGGTGGAGCATTAACAATTACACCATCTACGGGAGTAAATTTGACTATTGATGAAAACTTCTCAGGTATATCTACGGTAATAAATAATCGTACATACTATCTTGGTCAAACCTTTGCGAGTGGTGTTGCCAACCCAGAGGTTAAAAAACATTCTGGTAATATAATTTACGTTGATAACAGACCATCTATTACAAGATCGTCAAACCAAAAGGAAGACATAAAAGTTATTTTGCAGTTCTAAAGAATTATGCCACAACAAACGAACCTCAATGTAGCTCCCTACTTTGACGATTTTGACTCCACGAACGATTATCATAAGGTATTATTTAAACCAGGATATCCTGTACAAGCTAGAGAATTAACTAGTCTTCAGTCTATTCTGCAAGACCAGATTGAAAAATTTGGTCAACATTTTTTTAAAGAAGGTGCTAAAGTAATTCCAGGAAATACTGGATATAACCAAATATATTATTGTGTTCAATTAGTGAATGCATTTCAAGGGGTTCCTGTATCTGCATATGCCGATCAGTTAATTGGAACAAAAATAACTGGGCAAAGGTCTGGAGTAACTGCTTTTGTAGATTCTATTCTACAACCAGAAGATTCTGAGAATGGAAATCTTACACTTTACGTAAACTACCTCTCTTCTAGCACATCAAACAATTCATCTCAAACATTTTTGGATGGAGAGCAAATTTCTTGCAGTGAAATTATTTCTTCAGGTTTACTTGGAAACACCACTATTGCTGCAGGATCTCCATTAGCATCAACAATTGAAACTGATGCCTCTGCTATTGGTTCTTCTTTTCAAATAGATAATGGAGTTTATTTTATAAGGGGAAATTTTGTATCTGTAAATAAAGAAACTTTAATTTTAGATCAATATTCAAATAATCCTAATTATAGAATTGGACTATTTGTAAATGAAGAAATCATAAATGCAGATTTAGATGAAACTCTTAATGATAATTCTCAAGGGTTTAATAATTATGCAGCTCCAGGTGCAGATAGACTTAGAATTAGTGTAAGTTTATTTAAAAAAGCACTTGATGATTTTAATGATAATAATTTTATATTGCTCGCCACAGTAATTAATGGTGTTCTTCAAACTGAATCTAGAAAAACTATCTTTGGTGGTAGTATTGGATTTAATGATTTAACTGATACTCTTGCTAGAAGAACTTTTGATGAATCTGGACATTATTATGTAAAACCATTTGATGTTACAGTTTTAAACTCTTTAAATGATAGAGTTGGTAATGGTGGTATTTTTAATACGGGGCAGTTTACTCCAGGTGGAGTAACTCCTAGTAATGATCTTAGTCTATATAAAATCTCCCCAGGAAAAGCATATGTTAAAGGATATGAAATTGAAACCTTAAATGCAATTTACTTGGATGTTAATAAACCAAGAACGACAAGAACTATTGAAGATCAAAATATAATTTACAATACAGGTCCAACACTTAGGTTGAATAGGGTTCATAGAACACCTACAGTTGGTCTTGGTAATACTTATTTTGTAAGTTTGAGAGATCAAAGAGTTGGAAGTAGTTCAGAAACTCTTCCAGGAAATGAAGTTGGAGTTGCAAGAATATATGACTTCAAATTAGAGTCTGGATCATATAGTACATCTAATACAAACGAGAATGAGTGGAACCTTGCTCTCTATGATGTTCAAACAATTACGGATATTGCATTAAATCAGGCACATACTTTATCTATCCCAACATTTGTCAAAGGTGATAATAGTGGAGCTACTGGTTTCTTAAGACATGCAGTTTCTGCTGGAACGGCAATTACGGTCTATGAGACCAGTGGAACATTTATACCAAATGAAAAACTCACCTTTAATGGAATTCAAAATGGAAGAATTGCTATTGCTATTACTGAGCATGGACTTTCTGATGTCAAGTCAATATATGGAACAAATAATGGTGTAGTTGGAGTTAATACTTTCAGTGCTGATGTAATCCAATCTAATAAATTCTTAGTTGGTATTGCTACAGTAAGTCCACTTTCAAGTGGTTTAAGTACAATAAGAAGTGCAAATCCATCATTCCCAGGAAATATTGTAAAAGAAAATGATCTTATTCAATATAGTGACACCACACCAGGACTAGACGGAGATCCTATTATTGGTAGAGTTACTAGTGTAGGAACAACCCATATTTCTGTAGAAGGAGTTACTGCAGTAACTGGAATTTCAAGTGGATTCCTTCCAGCATCAACTTTAAGTGTGACTGATCTTAAAGTTCTTACAACAAACTTAGCACCTTCATCCGGAAATTCTCTATTCACCCCCTTACCAAAAGTCAATGTTTCTAATGTAGATCTTGCAGAAGCTTCTTTAGTTATTAGAAAGACTTTTACTGTAAATATTGTAAGTAATGAATTATCTACACAAGTTGTATCCAGTGCTAATGAGACTTTCCTTCCCTTTGATGAAGAGAGATATCTTTTAGTTAGATCTAATGGAGTTACAGAAGCATTAAGTGGAGATAAATTTGATATCTCTACGACTGGAAATACTTTACAAATTCGTAATTTGGGTGCAAATGATACTGGTGCCACTTTAATTGCAACACTTAGAAAAGTAAAACCAAAAGCAAAGGAAAAAATTAAAAACAGAGTAAATTCTGTTACTATAAATCTGTCAAAACTTGCAGGATCTGGAATTGGTGCTACCACTTTAAATAATGGTCTTACATTTGGAAATTATCCTTTCGGAACCAGAGTTGAAGATGAAGTTATTTCATTGAATGTTCCAGATATTATTGAAATTCATGGTATTTTTGAATCCTCTGATACAAATTTACCATCTTGTCCTCAAGTTTCTCTTCAATCATTAAACACTCAGTCAACTACAACTGCAGAATTGTTGATTGGTGAACAACTAATTGGGCAAACAAGTGGTTCTGTTGCTATAGTTGCGGAAAAATTAAATGATTCTTCAATCTCTTTCCTCTACAAAAATGAAATTGCATTTATTGAAGGAGAAACTTTAGAGTTCCAAGAATCAAGTGCATCTGCATTAGTATCGACTCTTTCAACTCCTAGTTTTAATATATCATCAAACTACACATTTAAAACTGGACAAGAAGATACTTTCTATTCTCATGGTAGAGTAAAGAGAAAGAGTGACTCTTCTGCTCCATCTAAGCAAATAAAAGTTTATTTCTCAAGTGCTTCATATTCTAGCACTGATGATGGAGATATAACAACTGTTAATTCATATGGACAGTTTGATTATAGTGATGAAATTAAATCCGTAGATATCTATAGAAACTCTGATATTATTGATATCAGACCAAGAGTTTCTAATTATACTGCGACTGAAGGGTCTAGATCACCTTTAGAATTCTTAGGTAGATCATTTAATGGATCTGGACAATCTGCAGCAAATGTATTGGCTTCTGATGAAGCAATTCTGACAGATGTTTCATACTATCAAGGAAGAGTTGATAGAGTATTTTTATCAAAAGATGGAAAATTCCAAGTTGTATATGGAACGCCATCAGATAATCCACAGAGACCAGACCCTGTTAATGATGCGATTGAAGTTTGCAGAATTAATCTTCCTGCATATCTATATCGTCCGGAAGATGCAAAATTATCTTTTATGCAACATAAGAGATTTAGAATGGAAGATATCAAGGAACTTGAAAATAGAATCAAGAGTCTTGAATATTACACAACTCTTTCCCTCTTAGAAAAAGAAACTGCAAATCTTTTCATTGCTGATAGTGAAGGACTGAATAGATTTAAGTCTGGATTCTTTGTCGATAATTTTAATGATTTCCTAGCACAAGATAGTTCATTCAAACTCAATAATGCAATTGATAGAAAATATAATGAACTGAGACCAAGACATTATACAAACTCTGTTGATATGATTTTTGGTCCAGTTGTTGATACAGATCCAACTGAAGACTTAAACTTCAATATAGTTGAAGGAAATAATGTTAGAAAACAAAATGATGTTTTAACACTTGAGTATGCCGAAGTTGAATATATCAAACAAAATTTTGCTACTAGAACTGAGAGTGTTACTCCATTCTTAATTAGTTTCTGGAATGGAACTCTTGAACTTACACCTGCATCTGATAATTGGGTAGATACTGCAAGACTTGAAGCAAAAATTATTGAAACAGAAGGTAATTATGTAGAAACATTTAATGATGCTGTTGAAGCTGGAACTATTGATCCACAAACTGGATTTGGTCCTATGATATGGGATTCTTGGGAAACTAACTGGACTGGTGTTGATGTAGTTGAATCAACTAGAACAAGAGTGATTCAAAATGGTCCTGATACAATTCATCGTCAAGGACCGGGTGGTAGAGCAAGACACAGTACTAGTACCAGACAAGTAACGGATTCAGTTACTGAAGAAAGAATCAGAACAAGAAGAGAGTTTGGAACTACTTCTAGAAGCGGTGTAAGAACAATTGTTGCTGAACAGTTTGATCGTGAATCTGTTGGCGATAGAGTTGTAAGTAGAGATCTTATTCCATTCATGAGATCTAGAAACGTAGAGTTTGTTTCTAAGAAAGTCAAACCACTTACCAGACTTTATGCATTCTTTGATGGTGTTGATATTTCTAAGTATTGTGTTCCTAAGTTGATGGAAATCACAATGGAGTCTGGTGTATTTGAGGTTGGAGAAACTATTGTTGGAACCACTCCTGTTGTTGGTGATGTTGGCGCAACTGCTCTTCCATCAGCACCTTTTATCAGATTTAGAGTATCACAATCGAATCACAGAGAAGGTCCTTACGATTCCCCAACCAAAACTTTCCGCCAAAATCCATATAACTTGCAAGATTTGTCAAGTGCATACTCTTCAACATCAACAATATTAAATGTTGATACATTCTCTCTTTCTAATGAAGCTCAAGGTCAATATTATGGATGGGCACAAGAGGGAATGAGTCTCCGTGGTCAAACAAGTGGTGCTATTGCAAAAGTAGCAAACATTAGACTTATTTCTGATATATCTGCTACTTTAATTGGCAGTTATTATATTCCAGATCCAAATAACTTAAATTTCCCAAGGTTTGAAACTGGAACTAAAACCTTTACTTTAACTGATGATATTGATAATAATCAAGATACGGCAGTTACTATTGCAGAGGAAGGATTTGCCTCTTCTGGAACATTGGAAACAGTTCAAGAAAATATCATTTCTGTTAGGAATGCAAGAGTTGAACTTAAAAATGAATTCCAAAGTAGAAATGTTAATAGAGATCTTGGAACAGAGATTCTTGAAAGTACTGTAGTTTCTTCACAATCAAGAACTCAAACTATTATTACTTGGTATGATCCGCTTGCACAATCATTCTTAGTTGAGGACAATACAGGTTGTTTCCTTACTAGTTGTGATGTGTTCTTTAGAACAAAAGATGACATGGATATTCCCGTCGTCTTCCAATTGAGAACAATGGTAAATGGAGCTCCTTCACCCAAAGTTCTTCCATTCTCCGAAATTGTTCTTGATCCAGATGAAATTCAAACTTCTGCTGACGGATCTATTGCAACAAATGTTCAGTTCAAAGCACCTGTCTACTGCGAAGGTGGAACTGAATATGCAATTTGTTTAGCATCTAACTCAACCAAGTATAGTGTTTATATCTCAAGAATTGGTGAGAATGATCTTTTGACTGATACATTTATTTCAAACCAACCGTATCTTGGATCACTCTTTAAATCGCAGAATGCTTCTACATGGGAACCAAGTCAATGGGAAGATTTGAAGTTTACTCTCTATAGAGCAGATTTCCTTGAGAATGGATTTGTAGAATTCTATAGTCCAGAACTTACAAGAGGGAATAATCAAATTCCAAAACTTCTTCCAGATTCAATTATAATGAACTCTAGACAAATTAGAGTTGGTCTTGGAACTACAGTAGCAGATTCTTATGAAATTGGAAACACTTTCTCACAACAAGGAACAAATGCAACTGGAGATTTGGTAGGAGTAGCAGCATCTGCTGTAGGTAATCTTAGCATCAGTAATGCTGGTTTAGGATACACTCCTGCAGATGGAAGTCAAACCTTTACTGGAGTCAATCTTATCACTCTTACCGGTAACGGTAGAGGTGCAACAGCGGACATTAGTATTGTGAATGGAAGCATTGTTGCTAGTGGAGCAACAATTGCAAATAATGGTGGATCTGGATATCAGGTCGGTGACGTTGTTGGCATCGATACTATTGGAGCAGCGTCGGTTGGCACAAATGCAAGATTGACAATTGCAGGAATTGGAATCACTAATGAACTTATATTTAATAATGTTCAAGGTGAATTTGTTGTTGGTGCAGCAAAAACACTAATGTATGTCAACAGTTCAGGAATTACCACAGAACTCAATTCTTCTGGTAGTGCTGGACTCGGAACTGGTGGTGATGTTCAAATATCTACCATTAACATTGATAATGATGGAACGCACTTTACAGTCAACCATCAAAATCATGGAATGTATTTTGCAGATAATATGGTTACAATATCTGGAGTGCTTCCAGATGTTAGACCAACTAAATTAACTGCAGAATTTGCCTCAGGATCTACTGGTGGAATTGTAGTTGGCGGTGCAACAACATTCTCATCCTTCGAAGGTGTTGGTGTTGGAACAACTAATGTCGGACGTTTGTTAATTGGAGAAGAAATTATTCAATATACGAATGTTTCTGGAAATACAATTGGTGGAAACATTGTTAGAGGGTCTGAACCAAGAACTTATCCAGTTGGAACACCAGTATTCAAGTATGAAAATTCTGGAATAAACCTACAACGAATTAATGCAACTCACAATTTAAATAATGTAACTCAACTGAACCCATTTACTTTTGACTCATATAAAGTTAAAATTGATATGAGTGCCACTACAGGGACTGATAGAAGCACTGACATTGGTCATCCAAAACTTTATATTGGAGAGACGAAATCCACTGGTGGACGAGATGTAAGGGCTACTCAAAACATGCCATTTGAAATTATTACACCACAAGTTCAAAACCTTACTGTTCCTGGAACAAATATTACCGCTCAGGTAAGAACAACCACAAGTAAGAGTTTTAGTGGAAATGAAATTCCATATATCGATGCGGGATTTGAAGACATCACAATAAATCAAAAGAATTATTTTGATACTCCAAGAATGATTGCATCTAAAGTTAATGAAGACTTAAAGTTGACAAATGTTGTTGGTGGCAAATCAATGCAAATGAGTCTTGCATTGAATACGACTGATAGTCGCATAAGTCCCGTTATTGATGCTCAAAGAGTTAATGCTATCATTACTTCAAATAGAGTTAATGATGTTATTACAAACTTCGCTACAGATTCTAGAGTAGATACTATTGAGGAAGATCCTACAGGATGTCAGTATATTTCGAAAGAAATTATTCTTGAAAATTCTGCTTCTTCAATTAAAATTATTGTTGCTGCTCATGTTGGAGAAGATGCTGATCTAAGAGCGTTCTTTGCTATAAATGGTGAACCTGGACTTGATCCAGTCTTTACACCTTTCCCAGGGTATTCAAACTTGAATTCTAGAGGACAAGTGATTGCTGAAGAAAATAATAACGGAGAATCTGATTCATACGTTATTAAATCAAATACAAAAGCATTTGATAGTGAAAGTATTGATTACAGGGAATATACATTTACAGTTGATCAACTTCCTGCATTCAAGACTTATAGGGTTAAACTTTCATTGATATCTAAGAGTCAGTGTTTCGTTCCTAGAGTTAAAGATCTTAGAGTAATTGCTTTCGCATAATATGGATTTTTACGATTTGGATGGTCATAAGGATCTCGCAAGAGATCCTGTAACCAATGCGGTAGTCAATGTTAACACTTTAGAATACAAACAGTATCTTGCGAGACGTGAAGTCAAATCTGAAAAGAATGATAAGATACAAAACATTGAAGATGATTTTGCTAATATGAAAAGTGAATTAAACGAAATTAAATCTCTATTAAAGGAGTTAATACATGGATCCTGATACTATAGAACTAAGTAACTTATCAAAGCAATTTGCTTATACTAAGATTGCATCACAGATAGATAGTTGTGATGATCGTGAAGAATTAAAAAATATTGCAAAATCTTTTTGCAAATTATATTATAAGCAGCAAGAAACAATGAAACTAATAGGAATAGTAGATGGCAACTAAAAATATTACTTTTGATCCTGATTCAGGAGTTCCTTATGGCGTAAATTTGACCATGTACGGTGGAGCAAATTTTTCTGCTAATCTAAATGTTTTTACTACGTCGAATGCTGCCTTTGATTTGACTGGATATTCTGGATCTGCAGCAATATCAAAAAGTGTTGCAGTTGGAGCTACATTAGGAATAACCAGTTCATTGACTGTTGGTTTTACTAGCGCATATGATGGAAAAATTAATTTAGCATTAAGTGCAGTAAATACAAGAGGGACGACTGAAGGAAGATATATGTTTGATGTATTAGTAAGTAAAGGAGGAACTACATATCCTCTTGCAAGTGGTAATGTAATGGTAATTAATCCAGTTTCATCAGCACCCTAAATACAGTTAGGAAACTTGTGAATATATGGCACAACCAGCAAGTAGATCAGATTTAATCAATTATTGTAAAAGGCAACTGGGGGCACCAGTCCTTGAAATTAATATTGCTGACGAGCAAGTAGATGATCTTTTGGATGATGCTCTACAATATTTTCATGAGAGACATTTTGATGGTGTAGTTCAAACATATTTAAAATATAAAATAACCCAAGATGATATTGATAGGGGAAGAGGTAATGCTGCAGACGATCCAAAAGGGGTTGTTACAACAACTGCAAGCACTGATATTGATGGGGCCAGTGTAACATTTTCATACGAAGAAAATAGTAATTATATTCAAGTTCCACCTTCAATAATTGGTATCAATAAAATCTTTAGATTTGATAATAGCACAATATCTGGTGGGATGTTTAGTCTAAAATATCAGTTATTTTTGAACGATTTATATTTCTTCAATTCAATGGAAATGTTGTCATATGCAATGACAAAAACATATCTCTCTGATATTGATTTTCTATTGAATACTGAAAAACAAATAAGATTTAATCAGAGACAAGATAGATTATATTTGGATGTTGATTGGGGTAATGTAGAAAAAGATGAGTATATTGTACTTGATTGTTGGAGACTTTTAGATCCCAATGATTTTACTAGAGTTTACAATGATTCATTCTTAAAAAAATATCTAACCGCATTGATGAAAAGACAGTGGGGTCAAAATTTAATTAAGTTCCAAGGAGTTAAATTACCTGGAGGAATTGAATTGAATGGTCGTCAAATATATGATGATGCTGAAAAGGATTTAGAAATAATCAGAGAGCAGATGTCAAATACATATGAACTTCCACCTCTTGATATGATAGGATAATGGTATTAAATCCTTTTTTCACTCAGGGCACATCTTCTGAACAGAATCTTGTTCAGGATTTGATTAATGAACAACTAAGAACTTATGGGGTGGATATTTTTTATCTACCTAGAAAATACTTGGCAGAAAATACTGTTATCAGAGAAGTAGTTCAATCAAAGTTTGATATAGCACTTCCTCTTGAAGCATATATTGACAATTATGATCAGTATTCTGGAGCAGGAAATTTACTATCAAAATTTGGTATTGAATCTAAAGATGAAGTAAGACTTATAATTTCAAGAGAGAGATTTGAGAATTATATAACTCCATTAATTCAAGATCAGGAAAATATAAAGTTATCGACAAGACCCAAGTCTGGAGATCTTATTTGGTTTCCACTTGATGATAGAATTTATGAAATTAAAGATGTTGAATATGCAAAACCATATTATCAACTACAAGATCTTTATGTCTATGAATTATATTGTGAACTCTTCCAGTTGGAGGATGAAGTTATTGCAACTGGAATTGAAGAAGTTGATAATAATTTAATTGGTGAAGATTATGATGGTTCTACTGATGATGGAATCAATACTATTCAAGGTCCCACACAAACACTTACTTTAGTTGGTGCTGGGGTAACTGCTACAGCAACTTCCGCTATCTTTGATGGTGGCGTTAGATTATTCACCATATCTAGTAGGGGTGGTGGGTATAGTAGCGTACCTACAGTAGGCGTCACATCCGCTCCAGCGGGCGGTACAGCAGCGATTGGTATTGCCACCATGATTGGTGGTATTAACGTGTGTAATCTAAATGCAAATCCAAAATTACAATCAGTTCAAGCAGTTAATATTGCCAATTCTGGTGCTGGATATACTGTAGCACCTGGGGTAAGATTTTCTGGAGGAGGGGATGGAGTTGGAGCAGCTGCTACAACAACAATTGGAGATGGCGTTGTAGGTATTGTAACAATAACATCAGGTGGTTCTGGATATGTAGATAATCCAATAATTAATTTTACAAATGAGATATTCTTATCAGGAGTCACTACAGTTTCTGCAGCTGCAACTGCCGTAGTTAGTGCTGCTGGAACCATAACTAATATCTATATTACAAATGCTGGTCTTGGATATTCTGTCGCACCAACTATTGTTGTTGGAAATTCTGAGAGTACTGGATCTGGAACATTCGCATTTAATGAAGTAGTAACAGGATCTTCTAGTGGAACTACTGGAAGAGTTAGGACATGGAATTCTACAACCAATGTTCTTGAAGTAGGAACTGTTACTGGAGAATTTTCTCTTGGAGAGAATATAGTTGGCGCAACTTCTGGAGCATCTTATGCCCTTAGAGTTGCTGATGCACAACCAGCTGATGATGGATTTGCTGATAATATTAATATTGAGACTGAAGCAGATAAGATAATTGACTTTAGCGAGCAGAACCCATTCGGGATGCCCTAAATAAAGATATCTTAAGATAAAGATATTGTAGGTTTTAACATGTTTGAATATTTTTACAACGAAATATTGAGGAGGACCATTATATCTTTTGGTACACTCTTCAACAATATCAGCATTAAGCATGAAGACTCCTCAGATAACGTTGTAAGCGTTGTAAAAGTTCCTTTAGCATACGGACCTACTCAGAAGTTTTTAGCAAGGATGGAGCAGTCTCCAGACCTCAATAAACCCTTTGCAATTACTTTGCCTAGGATGTCTTTTGAGTTTACTGGATTAACTTATGATCCATCAAGAAAAGTATCTACAACTCAGACATTTACTGTAAAAGACCCAAATGATGGGACTGAGACTAAGAAATCATATATGCCAGTTCCATATAATATGCAGTTTGAACTGTCTGTTATGGCAAAGTTAAATGATGATGCTCTTCAAATTGTAGAGCAAATTTTACCATATTTTCAACCAGCATATAATTTATCAGTAGAGTTGGTTGAGGCAATTAAAGAGAAAAGAGATATTCCTGTCGTCTTGGAAAATATTACCATGCAAGATGATTATGAGGGGGATTTTACATCTAGAAGAGTACTTCTCTATACATTTAGATTTACTGCAAAAACATATCTATTTGGTCCTGCATCCAATGCAACCAAGGATATTATCAAGAAGGCTACTGTCAGTTATCTTACTGGAACAGATACTTCAAATACAACAAGAGAAGTTTCTTACTCCTCAACTCCAAGAGCAATCAAAAATTACACTGGAGATGCGGCAACTACTCTCGCTGCAGACATAACCATATCTGTGAAAACATTTGAGGTTGCGGATGGTTCTACTCTGACTAAGGGAACTTATATTGATATTGATGGAGAGGAAATGTTCATCAAATCTATTAGTGGAAACAAAATTACCGTCAATCGTGGTCAAGATGGAAGTACCATTACAACTCATTTGGGTGGAGCATCTATTCATAAGATTGATGCTGCAGACGATGCTTTGGTTGAGGTTGGAGACGACTTTGGATTTAGTGGTGGTATCTGATGACATCTATGACTAAAAAATTTGACGGACTAAACGAAACTTTTAATACAAATGATGATCTTCTTCATCCAGAAGTTATAGAAAAAAAAGTTGAAAAAATTAAAAACACTGTTGATGATGTAAAAAAAGATTATGATTATACGAGAGGTAATTTATATTCTATAATTGAAAAGGGGCAAGAGGCAATTAATGGTATTCTTGAACTTGCACAAGAGAGTGAAATGCCTAGAGCATATGAAGTTGCTGGGCAGTTAATTAAAAACGTTGCTGATGCTACTGACAAACTGATGGATCTTCAGAAAAAACTAAAAGATGTTGAGGAAGAGAAACAAACAAAAGGACCATCAACTGTAAACAATGCATTATTTGTTGGATCAACTGCAGATCTAGCAAAGATGTTAAAAGATGGACTTAAGGAAGAAGATAAATAAATCTGGGAGAGAAATCCCGAAGTACAAAAGTTACTAATAGAATGTCTAAAGAAGAATTGCCTTCTATTGATGATGAGATCGTTAATGATCTGCCATCAGTCGAAGATTTTATAACAGAAGAGAATGCAGAGGAACTCCCTTCTGTTGAAGAATATATTGAAAAAGAAGAGGTTGTAGAAACTGTTGAGGAAGAAGTAGAGCAGGCAACAGATCTAACAGAAATTGTACGTCTGATTAATGACGTAAGAAAGGATATACCAGATATTCCAGAAGTAAAATATTATGATGCAGAGTTAGAAAAACTTTGTGAAATTGTAGATCAAGTAAGATCAGAAATACCAGAAGTCAAATCATATGATTCTGATATTGAAGCAATTTGTGGTGAGATCGATCTTGTAAAGGAGAACATACAAGATTTACCTGAAGTCAAATATTATGATGAACAGGTTACTTTAATTGAAGATAGGATTGATACTCTCCAAACGGAAGTAACAAATCTCCCAGAAGTCAAATATTATGATAAAGAAATCGAAGCAATCTGTGAAGCGATCGATGATGTAAAAGCACAGATTCCCAAGTTTCCTAAATGGGTTAATGAAATAAATGAAGTTCCAGATTTTTCTTGGATCGGAAAAACTTTTAGTGTAATTGATGATGATTTTATAAAAGTTAATGATACAATTGATGGACTGCAGACAAAGGTTGACTTTGATTTAAGTGAATTATCTGAGGACATTCATAAAAAACATTTTGAAAATTCAGTAAAAGTTGATGCAGAAATTACTAACCTTGATGAAAAAGTCAATGTTAGAATTGATGAAGAAAAGGATAAGAT
>Ga0209232_1000312_pt1 | contig 31220 bp, 71 predicted proteins | sample ETNvirenome_2_60_FD_184066 | JGI IMG/M metagenome (GOLD analysis project Ga0209232, IMG submission 184066) | Marine viral communities from the Pacific Ocean - ETNP_2_60 (SPAdes) (version 2) | ecosystem: Environmental > Aquatic > Marine > Oceanic | place: Pacific Ocean | collected 2013-06-22
GCTGAGCAAGCTGTTGTTTTGCTTGGGAATGATACAACTATTCCACGCACGATATCGTTAGCTATCACCACTCCAATCTCATTAAACCATGGGCCGGAATGTGGACACAAGCCCCGTGCACGTGTGCGCATATCATAGCGAACTAAGTCGCCGATATTAAACTTCTTTTTCATTGTTTACCTCTAGCTGTGTCCTTGAAACGTAAATGCACCGATTATCCTCCGACATTAGACTAACGCAATTAGTGCCGGGATGAAGCTCTATGACGTAAAAGTCGCCGGGTAAGCTCTTTATCTTAACTAAATCATTTACCAAAAGTGTCATTTTGAAAGTCCTTTTGCTGGTTACACCTTAAAGATAGGAACGGGATAAGCAGAGTAAAGGGAAAAATTGGCGCGAAGTTTTAAGCTTCTGGATTTACTGGCTTTTTGCCGAAAAGATGTGCGATTTCCGCCTTGAGCAAAAGACTGTCATAAAGCTCAATCTCTTGATTAGTGGAGAAATACGGGGTCAAGTCGTCTTTTTCCGGGTGAAGGATGTACTGTGCTCGGGGCGAAAGTGCTTCCGCCATGCGTAGAAGGTCGTAGAATGCTTGTGTTTTTTTCATATTATCCACAACTCCTTGGCTGCGACCAATTTTCATACTGCCAATCGGAAATCTGCTCGTTTTTACAAAGCATATCGGTCCAATTGTTCCAAGTTTCGCTGCGCGCAGGCCAGTCAGGAATTCCGTCCTGCTCGTACTCTTTTTCTATGCCTGGAAGAATTTCACAGTTAAAGTATTCAACGGCATCTTTCCATAGAATCGGGCTATCAATATCTCTGGCCATTTTGGCGCTCCTTATCTCGGTTACAACTAAACTATAAGAACGAATTTTAGGGAGTAAAGGATACAGCTTGATTTTTTAGCTGATAAATTAGTGCGTCAAGCATTTTCACAGCAACTTCAAGGGCTTCCGCCTCAGTTGCGTTAACACGAGAGCGAATATTTAAATCACTTAGCTCTTCGCGATGGTCAATAAGTTCATCTAGCATCATCATTAGCATACCTCAGTTGTCTCTTTGATGTAACGATTAAGACCGCCAACATAAGCGAACCTGAAATCATTCCAGAACTCGCGAGCTAGCGACCTTGGCACCTCAACATTCTCGCCGAAATACTTGACCTTGAAATCTTCAAAGGTCCAAAAACTTGAATAGGGGTTTAGGTCTTTCTTCATTGTGATTTCTCCTTTCACGTTATAATAATAAGAACGGTTTTTCTAGGGTAAAGGGTTTAATTGATTTTTTTTAAATCTTTTTGAAGGTATCGGAGTTGTTGACCATCTAGCAGTTGTACCGCCCAAATCGTTCTCTCCTCAAAGCCCGGTGAAGGTGTCCATCGTTCACAAAGCACGCCAATCGAACCTGATGTAGCTAAATCTCGCGAGCGTAAAACCTCAACTAAATCACCTATTTGCATCGGCATTAATTCCTTTAATGTGCTTACATATCATCCGGCGATATTTAAAAGCTGAACAATTGCAAGACCATGTATCCTTGTCTACGTTATGGACGACCTTATACTTTGAGCCTTTTGAGCCTACAACACTGAATTCATTGGTCTTTGGCGCTTCATACCTTTTCTTGACGACGTATTTGTTAAGTGTTTCAAGCGTCGTACCATTGGGCACTTCAATCCAATCCCCTGCAATTGCATAGGTTTTGTTGCCTACTCTCATTATTCCGGGGGTAATCTTAACTTCAATAGGTTTCATAGTCCCTCACACGTATACGCGAGCAAAAAATTATCGGGGCTGAAAAGTAAAATCAATATCACCCTTTGTGGATATCAAACGCCAGTGCTTACCATCTAAAGTTTCAAGCTCTGCGATTTCAGTGCCTGCGGGGAATCTACCACCGGGTAAAGCTCCTTTGATTCTCGTAACTTTCCAGAGTTCACCTTGTTCTCTTACTCTATTCTTCCCGTGTTTTGTTTTACCAGAAAGAATAACAATATCACCGACTTTCATTAATCACCCTCAACTCTGAATAGTTTCTTATATCCTCAACATCTCCATCATCGAGCCACTCAACTAGTGTTACCCACTCGTTGGCTTCAACAATCAGGCCAAGATACTCGTTAAACTCAACTAAATCACCGACTTTCATTAACCACATCCAAAACTGTGCGCATAGGATTAGAAATTGTACCGTTAGACCATATGACTTCGCATCTAATGCCATAGCAGCGCATCACCAAACCAGTTGCGCTAGCATCACCGTGATACAAATGAACTAATTCCTCTCTAGCTAGCTCGTCTAGCATTACCAAATCACCAACTTTAGGGTGCCTGACTGGTGGCATTAGATTGGCTCCAAGAAATCAGGGTTAGCGAGAAATGTTTCGCCATCAGTATCAATTGCTCTAACATAATCAGGGCCGCTAGTCATAGCTACAAATTCAATAATGACTGCTGGAATCATATCTTCGCCGTAATATGAGCGAGACTTGAAAAGGGCCCCAACTTTAATATCGTCTTTTGAAAGGTATTTCATCTTCATATCCAAACAATAAGAACCAAATTCAAATAGTAAACTAAAAACTTCCGTTATAGTCCCAGCAGTAATCATAGCCCCATTGACAGTATTCTTCATACCAACCATCGGAAAACCAAACACAGCAAGTTGTATTATCGTCGTACCAATCACACCACTCGGCAGAGTGATTATAGGGGTCTTCGGAACAATAGTCTTCGTAATAATAAAGGGCCCCAGATATCTGCGCAGTTGGCTGTGAATCTTGGACATACGACGGTCGCGTGCTATCCAGAGAAAAACGACAACCACTCAGCATCAAGGCTAGTGTTATAATTAATGTTAGTTTCTTCATCCCTTATATCCCCACGATTGAACTATTTCATCCCAATCTACATCATCTAGGTTATCACCGTCAGGTGTATGATTGCTCCACATAAAACGACAAAAGTTTTCAAATTGTGACGCGTCGGTCATTTTTAACACGGTCACCATTTCATAAAGATAATCATCATTAGCAAACCAAGCGCTAACATTCCAGGTAGCGCGGTTTGTCCATCCATTATATTTTTCGTCTTCATTCACGATATAATAATAAGAACCATTTTTAACGAGTAAAGCCCATAGGCGATTTTATTTCTGGCGTTACTGCTTTTGGTATAGCAGCAGCACGTTTATGGGCTTGCTCAATAGTGTTGAAAGTTAGGCTGGCTTGTTCAAGCCCAGCGGCCATTGAATAAAACAATTTGATTAATGTTTTCATTTACTTATCCACGATAACAATACGTTCATTGGTTTGAAAGTAAGGATTGCGACCATTCCGGCTATCAGTCATCCACATACGCGGGCACTTGCTAGGCTTAGGCTTTGGTGCACACATATCAGTTAAGCAGATATGTCCGTCATACTTGCCCTTGTTGACAAATTCAGTCGGCGCATTGAAACAAGTACCGCCATACAAAACACGCTCACGCTTGCGTTTCTCGCCCTTCTTCCAAACGTAAACCTTATCCTCTGCCACGCGAGTATCAAAAGGAATTACAGTAAACGTAGCAATTTCAGATAGTTTGTTAAGCTCAGAGTAAAAAGCTGCTAGCATTTCATCGGACACCGAACCAGATTGGTCAATGGAAATAGCAATATTAGCAACACGCTCAACCTTACGACCGGGATGCACGTAGGCATAACGCTTGTTCAATCGGCGCGGAGTGCTACGCTTGTTAGAGCGTTGAGAGCATTTAACAAACCAGCGAAGAACCTTTCGCCAATCAACCTTAGTGGAAAGCTTATCGATAATCTCTTTGCGCACTGAAGATGAGACGGTGCCCCAATTGTTTGAAGAGCCTGCTTCATTTACCGCGTCTTGCATAGCATCCTTGAGCCTTTGCTTAGCAATCTCTTTGATGCCATCATCACACTCGCCAGCACCCCACTCGCCATGGTCGTCAAATTGTCCAGCAGCATTAGGGTCAAAGTATCCTTCGCCTTTGCCACCTTCACCTTTGCCATTCTGCTTTTGTTCTTCAACCTTGTGTTTAAGTTGCTCGTAGTACCATTCTGCTGTTTCACCCTCTGGTAGGTTCTCAAATGGTTTTGTGCCTGGAAAACAACACATATCGGGCAACCTAGACTTACCAATCATACAATTAATTGATAGGTCAGTCGCGATATTCCAAAGCTTGAACAACTCTGCTTTTTCTTTTGGAACATTACCGTTGCTAGTAAATACACCAGCTAATTCATCAGGCAGGCGACCAGTAACGTGCTCAAAAATAAGGTGATAAAACTCGTGAATGAGCACACCTGACTTTTGTTCTTCTGTTAAGCCCTCAAAGAAATCGGCATTATAAACCATTTCAAAATAGCCGGTCTCAGGATTGACGCGGACACCAGCAGTAGGAACTGCTTTAGATTCTCTCTTCTCAATACGTCGCGACAACGCAGCGAAAAAAGGCTCGCGCTGAAGCAGTCTGAAGATATGATCGTTTAGATTGAAACTCATTGTGACCTCCGTCTTACATTGTAAGAATAGGAACGGTTTAGAGATAGTAAAGAAAAAAAGATGGTCGAGGGACTGTTTACTCACAGAGCAGTCTTGTTATCTGGTTTTTTGATTAGTGGACTTGTGTCCGCCGCCGAAGCCAGCAAATTGGCAGGTACTAGTAATAAACTCCCCGACCATCACCTCATAATCTATACAATCTAAGAATAACTAGTTGCTAGCTATCCTTTCCGGTCAACATCTGGACCATACGGGCTGAAACCTTAGTTCCATCGGTAGCAGTAGCTTTGTGAAGGCCAATCACGTTAGCGTTATCTCCTTTGCCTAGGACAGTCCAAAGCTTCATAGCACCCTCAGAAGGAAGCGTAACGAAATAGTTGGCTAGGTTTTGGATTTGATTAGCGTCCAATTCATCCTTGAATGTATCGCTGGCCTCCATTTTTTCAATCAAGGCACAATGCTCGTTGATGCCGAAGTCAGCAGTCTTGGAGACTTGTCCATCATCTAGAATCATCTCTAGGGTAACTTGGCGCTCGTAATTTTGAGCGAAATCGTTGAAGGCGATCGCTGCCTCCATACCAACAAAGGCAGAAGCCAAGTGATAGATGCCCGCACTAGTATTGTCGCGAGGATCCGCTAGCATACCAGCATTAAGCAAGCAATCGTTTAGGCGTTTCCAAGAGCGACGCGAAGGGTATACCTTGTTAGGCTCATAGTCCTCAGAATGCTCAAGGTGGGTACGGTTTTGATTGATGAAGTCCCAAACAAGACCATCAACATTGTCCTTGCCCCAGTCAAGCCAATCCTCAACAGAGGGCTCAACATCGAACACAGTCCAGCGATCAAGCTCAGCCGGATCCATCTCACCAACTTGATATTGCGAGCCATGCTCACCACCGTTAACGGCGGCAAGAATAACAGTACCCGGATGGATGCGCTTGCCAAACAACTTGCGTGAATCGGTAAGCTCAAAAAGACCTTGGCGAACCTCGGTCACTGCGCGGTCAACCTCATCAAAGAAGAGGACTACAGCCTTGTCACAAGCCTCTTGGAACCAGTCAGGCGGGCAAAAGGAAGTGACATCGCCATCAGTCTTTGGAAGGCCAATCAAGTCGCCTTCAGTCATTTGAGATGCGCGGCGCTCTACGACGGGCAAATCAATGTCAGAAGCGATTTGATACACTACCTCTGACTTGCCTACACCGTGACGACCGCGAAGCAATACAGGCTTGTGGACAGCAATTACGTGAGGGGCAACGTTGCGGAATGTCTTGAAGTCAATAGCCATTGTATTCTCCTAATAATAAATAGTGGCTCGTCTTACACTTTAATAATAAGAACGGTTGAATTAGAGTAAAGAACTTTTTTTAAACAGGGCGCACAAGCACCGAATAACTTAAGCTAACAGACATCAAAATAGTGTAACAAACAGTCAAAGCAACAAAATCCATTGTAATCTCCTATACTTAATGGATTAAAAGTAAATGGTAGCACCGGAGGGACTCGAACCCTCAATCCCGTCAGGGCGACGGATTTTAAGTCCGTTGCGTATACCAATTCCGCCACGGTGCCTCAACAACTAAACTATAAGAACGGTCTTTCACAAGTAAAGAAATTAATCAGTAGCCCACTCATAGCGAAGAATGCGACCAGAGCCGCACACACAACGTCCAGACTCAGGTCTTTTCAGGTACTTGCAGCCACAAGAGCCGCAGTAGTAATTGTAGGTAACTTTAGGTGGTTTAATAGACCAGTCAAACATTTTAACCTCGTGCTCTTTTAAGCCATCGCACTTCAGTCTCAATAATCTCTGAAGATCCAACGGGAAGTACGTTTACAGCGACGGCGCCCTTAGCTGATCCAGCAACTTTGTTAGGGTACTCAATAATCATAACCATTTTGTGATGGTACTTCCTGTAAGTGTTGGGAGCGGTTTGGCGAAATTGCGCCATTGTTCCTACATTAAACTTAGGCACCGAATTCATATTGTCTAGCACTTTCTGAACATATTTATTCTCGACCATTGAACGATATTGTTTCTCAGTTGGAATAAAAGCATCATCGTTTAACACACGACGAGCGAGTTCGCCAAAGTACGGAGGATTATTAAGGTAATACTGCGCAGCAATTTTCATCTCAGCACGTTGCTCATCACTATAATTAGCCTTCCAATCTTGGCGCTGAGCGATAATAGCAGGGTCTTTGCTTGTCTCAATTCTCTGAAGGATGCTTTCTTGCTTGCCAGTCAAGCTTCCATATCTTTGGATACCTTGTTTAATTGATGTAAGAAAGTCTTTTTCCCATGTGGAAAACTCTACATCGCGAGCCAGAAGATTATCAAGGCGCGCAATCATTTGAAGCTTAGATTTAATACTCTTGCACTTAGTCATTTTATTATTCCTAAATGGGTTGCGCTTAAACTATAAGAACAGATCAATCACAGTCAAGAGGGATAAAGCGTCCGCCGTCGTGAGGGGCATGCGAAATAATCATAAGCTCCCAGTTTTCACGCACTTGCACTCTCTGAGTGTTTTTATCATTCCATTTCTTTTTAGGTATCATATCAGCGTCGCCGAGCCAGTGTACAGTAACATCAAAGCGTTGTTTTTTCTTCTGGCCTAAACACTTAGCATGGTGATCACCTACATAAAGTTTTTTAGACAGAACAATGCCTTGCACCTTGCTATCAGGTAGCCAAGCCTCACGTACAATTGCGCCGGGTTTAAGTTTCCTGGCGTCTTTCATATTCATCGGCGGCGTCCCTCAATGAAGTTAGCTTTATCGTCAGAGAACGTATCCTCTACAACACGCAGCCTTCGCTTGTTCTTTTCCGCACTTTCGCTGTGAGTAGAATCAGTTTCATATATGGCTTTCTCTGTCTGAAACACGGCCTCTTTTAATCGATTGCGCTGATTATTAACCATTGTGACCTCGGCCCTTTCTAGCCTTTCAGGCCCAGTATCTTCCGTCATATCAAGCACTCGCGTTGCTAACTTGATTAATGCTTCTGCTGATTCACGAGGAATTGTAATAGTATCTTTCATTTGATCTCCATGAATAAATTATAGTAACAAAATTTAGAAAGTAAATATTTTAGGCTTACTTGCGATAATGAAAAGGGCGATCGTGCTTGAATTCATCACAAGCTTCGGCGGCGCGTAGAGCGCCTTCTTCAGTAAGAAAATCATCAGGGATGAAAGCATCAACCGGAGAAACTAATTTAAACGCCATCTTCTCATTGATTCTAGATGGCTCATTGTCTAACTTTGAGACCTCCATTGGCAATAAACTACTCCAGAGTTGTCCATTTGGATAGTATTCAGCAGGTTTTAGGGAGCGAGAAAAAACTACATCCGTCCAAGCTTGCGGACCATCGTGCTTTGTAAAGTGGCTAATCTTATCCCAGGAAATGCGCTCTACAATTGTTAACTCTTCATTTTCACCGTAGTAATCCCCACGGTAACCTAATGCACCAATGCCGAATCCAGTCGCAATCATTCTCTCGGCGAATTGTTTTCTGACCTCAAGGCACTCTTTCACGAAGACCTTCATATCAGCTTTGCGATGAGCACAAGTTCTGCGAGTGTGACCGGGCTCATTACAGTAAGAACACTTGCGATTCTTGCCGCGATTATTAGCCTTATCAAGTTGCTTTTTGTGATTGGCTAGAAGCCTTTCCGCGTGTTGACGATCAAAATCAGTGAGGTCTTTCTTCTTTAGGATTTTCTCATAGTTAACGATATTGTCTTTGTGCATCTGTTTTTTTGCTGGGCACGAAGACTTGTTATGTCCAATTTCGTAGCAGTATCCACATCGAACAGTACGCTTGTAGTTTCCGTTTTTATCTTGTGTGTACGCCATCTCAATCCTCCGGTGTGGCGGTTACATTATAACTATAGTTACGCAACTTGAAGAGTCAAGAGCGCATCTAATAAATCTACATTTTTTGGTTTACCGGACACCGGCTGAATCCAACACTGCGCGCCCAAAGGCAAGTAAACATTGGTGTTTTCTTCACAAAGCACTGTGATAACGCGGGCCATATCTACATCCTCTAGAATATATTCACCATCGTATCGCTCTGCATCAAATGCAATTCCTGCCTCAACAAGCAGAATCATCATACCATCAGTTAAATCTTGCGAGTCCAAGGCGCCAGCGTGCACGCAAGTATCGGACCAATACTCCATCATTGTTGGCTCTTCTAAGTGACACTCTAATTGATACCAGCCATTTTTAACTTCGCTGATGCGCCATCCGCAACCTTGGTTATGCCAATCAAGAAACTTTTCGGCGAAAGTATCAATTACTCTCTTACAAGTTTCTACATTATACTTTGGCTTAAAGATCCAGGTGGTATCCATTTTTTCCTCTGTATTTGGTGGACCCTCTCGGATTTGAACCGAGGACCACCCCGTTATGAGCGGGGGGCTCTAACCGCTGAGCTAAAGGTCCATATGTGGTTGGCTCGGTGGGACTTGAACCCACGACGACGACCTTATAAGAGCCGCGCTCTAACCAACTGAGCTACGAGCCATCAATCTGCTTACAGTATTATTATAGGAACGAATTCATTCTGGTAAAGAAATAACTTCTACACAATCGATTGGTGTCCAAGCCTCTTGAGGTCCGTATTCATCGTCAAACCAGTGAATCCAGGCACCTTCATTGTCGCTGATCTCTTCAAATCTTAAAACAATTCCGGTTTGGCCTATAAAATAAGCTCTGGCAGGTGACGACCATTTTACTAAATCACCGACTTTCATAGGTTACGACATAACAGTGTCTTGTTCCCAATCTATATCAGCGGAAGAAGTCACTTCTAATTCGGTTACAGGATAATTTTCTACCATTGGATAGTCTTGATCAAGCCACAAAATCTTTGCGCCTAGATTACCAATACTCATTACAACTCCAAAAGAATCTTTATCAATCTTGTGTTTTACTAAGTCGCCTGTTAACATTACTATTCTCCTTGTAATCTTCAACCTTTATTAGGTTATCTAGTTTATGATGTTCAGCAAATGTTCTATCGTAGAAATGTACTTTCGCTTCCTCTTGTTCACCTACAAAAAAAACATCCATTACCAACCCTGGTGCGGGATTGGGGTAAAGCTCAACATCATCAATGTGAAAAACTAAATCTCCAATTTTCATAATCCCTCTAGCCAGTCGCCTCGCATCCAAGTCGCTTCGTAACTAGCATTAAACCAGCATACCCTATATGGACATCCGTGAGGGTTTGATAGTTGCGGCTTACTTATTTCTATTATAAGCCCCATATTCATAGGGTAAAGGCCGTGGATGTTTTTTACCAAATCACCGACTTGCATTAACATTCTCACAGGATTCTTCAACGTATGCCTTGTCAAACCACTCAACTTTTCCACTGGGGCATAGTACGCCATATGATAAGGTGCTATCTTTAATCGCTACGATTAAGCCCATTTCAGGATACTCTTTATCTTTGATCAAATCACCGACTTTCACTTACTAACTCCAATTGTTCTTCTGAATGAAACAGGAAATCGCTGCTCCATTGCACCCTATACGTCTTCCAAGTTCCGGTAGCGTTACTGCCTTCTTCTATTAATGTAATAACCCCTAGACCATAGTAAAACTCAAATATTCGCCATTCGTCTTTAATTGATACAATGTCGCCGACTTTCACTAGTGATTACCTCAAGCTGAGTTATATGCATATTCACTGTGCCTCCGGGCCATTGAACTGTAGCACATTTATGCTCTGGGCCAGTGCTCCAAGTATTATAGGTTTTAATTATAATACCAAAACCGTCGTCTTCCCAGCCTCGTTGCACAACGAGATCACCGACTTTCATTCTTTGTCCTCCTTGCCCACAATTTTTCAAATCCATAGTGGCAAGACATTAAAATAATATGAAGAAAAATAGTAATGCTTGTTGCTGACTTAACGTCGCCGGTTGCTACAAAAAGCACCAACATAGTCACCAGTATTGATATAGACCTCCAAGCAATTACTTTCTTTAATATATCATGGGGCTCCACTGATAACCTCGATGTATTCCTCAGACATGGGTCCGTAGCCTCCAAACATTTCTTCGTAAACAGGCTCAAGGTGCCAATAGGGCATGCCGGTTGAAGCACCTATGTATGCCTGCTTAGTGATAATATAGATGCCCATCCTTGTGGGCAAAACCTGAACTAAATCACCGACTTTCATTTTCAATCTCGTGTGAAGGACAAACCAGCCATACTTTATTTCTAGGACTCCAGCCTTCTTGGAAGAACCTGCCCATTGCTAAAGCTTCTACAACTGGTTTTGTAGGATTGCTATCTGTTACAATAAAACTATAAGAACTAATATACTTTGGTAAAGGTTTTTTTCTTTTTGCTATCGATAAAAGATTCTCTTTAGTCTTTACCTTTGATTTTAAAGCAATCAGTGCAGTGTATTTTTTTCTTGGATTACGCTCCCACGGAATCTCGTTGCTTTTCATTTTTCACCAAAGAGTAATAATCACAGTAAGTTAAGCCTTTATCACTTGAGAAATTAACCAAAACGGTACTGTGATTTGAATAGAACCTAATGATTTTTCCTATTCCATATTCAGGCTTTCCCGGTAGTCTAACTTTATCGCCTACTTTCATTTATAACCTCAAGCAAGTTTGTTCCCCACCATCCATCAGGGGTATATTCGCAAAACCATTTAATTTTCATATTTTCGTTCATTGGCGTTAAATCTCTTTGTATCACTAGACCAACAGGCCCACCTCTAGGATTGCCATGTACACGAAATTTAACCAAGTCACCCACTCTCACTTATTAGCTCCAAATCATTTTCTGTGTGCCAAACGCAATCTTGGCCCCATTGAACTTGATACCAGAGACCAGAACGATCGTATTCATCAATCATTATAATAACGCCAGAACGAAAGTAAACCTCTTCATCGCGTGGAAAAAAAGATTGTCCAGATTTTAGCTTTACTAAATCACCCACTCTCACTTATTAGCTCCAATTCATTAAACTTCCACCATCCGCTATCTTTGGCCCAGCATACCTCATAGTAGGTTACACCATCATAGTCGTCTTCCCAAACGTCTAGAATAATTCCGCAGACTTGCGGACCTAAACCTTTCAAAGGTCGAACTAGGTCGCCTTCTTTCATTTTCCAGCGTCCTTGGCCATAGACCTGCTTGTAATGTACATATAACCGCCTTTGTTGTAGGCTGGCGCAATGCATCGTGATTTGTGTAGAATTTGCTTTGCGGCCCTTTTATCGCCACACTCTAGGCAAGTCTTTAACCCTAGCGCTAATCGCTTGGGGTTAAAAGCATCTCCGCACTCAATACATTCAGGTTTCATGCTCTGCTCACAATCTCATATAACGAATTACTAGTATTAAAGCTTCTTGCATCCCAGCCATCCGTACATAATCCAGCGTCTCGCCATTGAACCTCAACAAAAAGGTCCATACCGGATGTCTTATGATTATCACCGTATGGTCCAATAGTGCTAGTTGAGATAACAAGACCAATATCATCATCGTCAGTGCAGCGGACTATATCACCGACTCTAGGGTATTCGCTTAAAGGAATTATATGTGATGAGTGGTTATCTTTATTTGTCAACATTGAGGAACTCTTCTTTTTGTTTTCTAGTAAGTCTTTTAAAGTTATACTCTGCCTGTAAAGCATCTCTACGTGTTCTACAAACTCTTGTGTGTACGTAGCTGGATGGCCTTCTTGAGCGAGTGTACTTAGCACCCTTAGTTGTTTTGTTGTGCTCATGTAACCTGCGTTTAAGATCCGTTGTTACACCACAATAATAAGAACCATCAGCGCAAAGTAAAACATAAACATACCACTCTTTCATTTATGAAGCGCTAACGGTAAACGAAAGGTTGCCCGCAGGTGTTTTAACACTAGCATCCCAGCCCGAAAAGGTAAAATGAGAGGTGTTATTATTTAGGAGTTCACCAATTGTAGTTTTAAAGTTAGCCGTGAGGGTGGTAAATCCTCGCTTGTAATCATACTGCTCTGTGTGATGTTCGATGCATTCCACATCGTAAAAGTTTTCTCGCATAACATCAGCAACAAAGTCTGCGAAACCAGAAAAATCCCTAGGGTACTCATCTAGCAGCATACTGTCACGTAAGCTATCTAATGGGTTACCGCCGTACTCACCTTCGATTTTTATACCTGTAGTGGTGATTACTTCAGCGACCCTCTCTACTACATCTGTTTGCTCAACAGCAGCTTCAACATGCGTGCCGTGACAATGTACTACATCGATACCATCAGAGTAGCTTAGCTTGACCTCTGTGCTCGGGTCCAAATTCATTTCTCGCAAGTTATTAAAACCAGACATTGTTTCTCCTTGTGTGTCTTGTGAATTTATTATAATAACAAAAGTAGGCTAAGTAAAGACAAAAGTCTGTATTTTATTCTATGTTATCTTTTTTTAACTTGTCCCAGATATCTTTGGGGATGGTTAATATTATTTTCTTTTCGTGTATGTCGCCGTAAAAATTATCAATAGTTTTAAATTCAGGGTCTTTTATCTCAAGATAAACTCTACCTTCATCATACGGCTCTCTATACAAATGATGTTTTTCGCTTTTGCTTATAGTTTCTTTTTTCATATCGTCTTCCAAGATATATCTGTTCTTTCCTTCCAAGATACCTTGCCGTTGTTTTTCATTACATAAATAAAATCCGCGTCGTTATTTTTAGAATGCGGGTCATAAACGTAATACGGTAAGGCTCCTGCAAATTCTGTCTGCCCTTTTGAAGGATAGAATAAGCGGATGCCTCCTTTTGAACCTGCGACAATTATATAATCTCTCAACATCTTGTAGCCACAGAAGTCCAATTCTGGTAGCATATGTTCTGGGTATCCATCATAAAAACATTGGACCCCGACAAAACTTTCATCGGCTTCTTCTATATATATGTCGCATCTGGTTCCCATTTTACATTTTTGGTGTTACAAAAAGAAATCAACATCAAGTTCAATACTTCCCGTGCTTTCAAAGCTTAATGACCAAGCGTCGTCTCCGACGAAAGAATCTAACTCCGAAAAATCTACGTCCTCAAGCTCCATTTCGAGTTCTTCTTCACTCACCTTTTTCTCCTTTAAAAATAAGTTTAATAGCCAATAGGCTGCTGATATTGACAAGCAATAGCCCTCCGAATATCATTAAATAAGTCAACATTTTACCTCCAAAAAAAATTAGTTCTCGTAATCTTCTAATTCATCCATAAACCATTGAAAATCTGTATCCTCTACTAACATTTCAAAGTCAGATTCTTCTAAGCAGGAAGAATAAAAGTCACGGAGTATTTTTACATTGGCTAAAATATTCTCTAACAAGTTTGTAGCAATCTCGCAATCGTCGTTCACACTATTTCTCCTATATCTAATAGTAACTTTCTTATATTATCTATCCGCGCGTTTAGTTTTTCTTCTTTTTCTGTTAACAACGCGGTTTTCAAAAGGTATAGTTGTTTTTTTGCTTCTTCTAGTATTTCCGATGCCTTAGATGGCTCATATACTCTCATTTATCTTGTTCCTTCTTATTTTTAGAAAAGGCTTTTATTGATTTTAACTCTTCTTCTAATTTTAAGTTTTCTCCAAGTAAACTCTGCATTTCCTCTGCTAGTTGTTTTACTAATCGCATTGCTTTGAAATCAGTTATGAACGCTGAACCTTTCTGCATTTTTTCAGAATAGTTCCTTGCTTCGACTATTAATGATAATCTTTTTTGAATGTTCATAATCGTCCATCTTAAATACGGTCTTTATCCTCTGAAAAGAAAACTTCTATATTATTAGGTAGTTGCGCAACAATGAAATTACACATTTCTTTTTCGCTATCAAATGTAATTAGATTCGAATCAAAGTAAAGCTTAAATTGGTTTAATTCTCTGATAACATCCACCTTATTGATGACCAACTTGTTGATAGAATTTAAAGCAATACTTTTCTGCAACTCATTTAAGTTTAGCCAGTTGCATTGACGTGGCCGACCAGTGGTCGCACCATACTCCTCTCCTAGATCACGAAGCGCCTGGAAGACAGGCTCATCAGGCTCAAAAGATTTTGCACCTACATAAGTCTCATAAATCTTAGCAACTCCCCAAACATCACGAAGCCACCTAGGAGAAACTCCATTTAAGAAAACACTACCTAGACCGCAATGAGAAGAAGTGACGTATGGATAATCGCCCCAGTCAATATCCAGACCGAATCCTTGTGCTCCCTCACATAAAACTTTAACTGATGCATCACTATGAAACTCCTCGTACAAATCAATCATATAAGAACTTAAAGAAGGTACTTCACAAGCTCTAATTCCCTTGCGGGCGTACTTATCGCGATAGGCAGGGCCATTACCGCGTCTTGTAGTACCAATCTTTTGTTCAGTCAACTCTTCTTGTAAGTGTGTTCCCGTAATAACGTGAGCATTCTTTGCGATGAATAGTTTACCGTGTAGATTAATTCCAGCTTCCTGTAATTCTTTTACTTCTTCAAAAAAATGTTCAGGACTAATCACACAACCCGGACCAATAATTGATTTGACACCATAAAATACTCCTGCCGGAATATGATGAGTAACAAACTTCTTGCCCTCGTGGTAGATTGTATGCCCTGCGTTACATCCTCCATTAAATCTTAAAACATGAGTATAACTTTTGTACTTTGATAAGTAGTGTGTAACTTTGCCTTTGGCTTCATCGCCATGTTGAATTCCTAATACTACGTCAGCTAACATTTTTAATCCTTTGTTTGGTGCCCCCTGTAGGGTTCGAACCTACGACCTACAGGTTAAAAGCCCGGTGCTCTACCAACTGAGCTAAGGAGGCGTATTGTAGTCTCACGGGGAATCGAACCCCGACTACCGGAATGAAAACCCAGCGTTCTAACCGTTAAACTATAAGACCATTGTTTATATTATAACAACATTTCTCTAAGAGTAAAGGTTATTTACATAAAAATTTGATTTGCAACATAGGCGACTGCTGAAAATGCAACTGTAACTATAATAATCAACATTACATATTCTACTTTCTCTATGTCTCGCTTGAGCTTATTCATTAATCTACCTCGTTCAAATAAACGTGTTCTTCTCCCCACAACTCTACAGCTTTCTTATTGTAAGCTAGGGCAGCTTCTTTCTCGGTTGCAAAATATCCTAAAGAAATCGACTTTCCTTCGTATCTTACGCATGCGCGCCACTTTTTAATCTTCGAATGCTTTGACAGCTGAACCCCTTTATACCTAGAAGCGCAGTCTCTACGGCATTTTTTATTCAGAGAATTTTGTGAGCGAGTTACTTCTCTTAAATTATCTTTTCTATTATCCAATCCATTGTGGTTCACATGGTCAATTTCTTTTCCTTTTTGAGGCTTGCCCTTTATAACATGGTGAATCTGAACAATTTTGCGCTTTCCTAAATGATGAACATTAGCTTGAGCATACGGAACAGAGGATGAAGATCTTATATGCCACCTATAGTCGCTAATCTTATTCCAATCTTCTGTGTCTATAATGATTGTGTGCTTACCTGGAAATTTCTTACTCTTGCTTTCTATAAAGATGTGCGTTGTTCCGTCATCATAGTGCTGGTACTTGTTTTTGTTTTGACCCATTTTTGTTTTCCTAATGCGTTATGGACAGTATTTTTTACACTATCCAACTATTTATAATGTATGGCAGGTCCACCAGGACTCGAACCTGGAATAGAAGATTAGAAGTCTACTGTGATATCCCTTTCACCATGGACCCATATATTTTTATTATAAACACCAAAGAGGAAAAGTAAATGAAAACATGTTCAGATTGTAAAAAAAACCTAGACAAGTCTCAGTTCTATCGTAAAAATGCCAAAAGACTCCAATCTAAGTGTAAAAACTGTCATAATCGCTATTGTCAAGATCGTTGGACACGGCGTAAAAAGATTGCTGTTGAATACAAAGGTGGCGTGTGTGAAGATTGTAAATCAACATACCCTATGCCTGTGTTTGAATTTCACCACCTAGACCCTTCTCAAAAAGAGTTCGGTTGGAACAAGATGCGCTTAGTAAGCGATAAGAAGCTCTATCAAGAGCTTGATAAGTGCGCCTTATTGTGTGCGAATTGTCATCGCATACGACATCACTGTTCCAGCTGAGCTACGGGCGCTTGTATTTATGCCGTCGCAATATAGGCAGCAAAGCAGGCAAACCAACCCGAGAGGATAAGAGTTGCCACTAAAATATCAGCAGAAGCCTCAGTAGACCTGTGATTAAACTTTCTTGTAAAACGTTGTTTTAAACTATTCATTGTTTTCCTTTTTTGTGTATGCTGCGCAGACAGGGCTCGAACCTGTGACCCGGCGGTTAACAGCCGCCTGCTCTACCAACTGAGCTACTGCGCATTAATATGGAGCCTCTTCACGGATTCGAACCGTGGACCTGATGATTACAAATCAACTGCTCTGGCCATCTGAGCTAAAGAGGCACTATTTAAAATCTGGACTTGGTACACAGGTCTCAGGATCAATCGTTACTTGATCTTTCTTGTGTGCCTCGATAAACTTCTCTGCTGCTTTTTTATTTTTAAAGTTTGTAAGGTAAGCTAGCTTATCTCCTATCTTTAAAATTACTTCATAACATCCGTGCTTTACGTGATTGATGATATAATTATCTACTTCTTTATTTTCTTTCAGTTTTTTATGACCTTTCGGTTTTTTACTGAATCCTTTTTTGCGTCCCATATCTTAACAATAAGCCCGACGATAATTTAGTAAAGCTAATTCTTTACTTTTTGCCTCAATCATAACATCAACATCTAAGCCATAAGTATTGATTTCATCCACAATCATATCAGAGTGTGCATTGGCGCGGATCTTTGGATCTTGTTTCTCACGTGAGCGAGATTCCGAATAGTGTACGACTGGCTTCACATCTCCCCAAGTCATTGCAGCCATTAGCAATGCTTCTTCTTGGTCTAGACCTCCGGTACAAAAAGTATGGTGATGTAGATCATGAACAATCGGAATGCCAATCCTTGGATAGACCTCATCGTACAGCTCTTTGGTAGAATACAAACTAGCCTTGTCATCATTCTCGACTGTCAGTCTAGTCTTCACTGCGTCAGACAAACGTTCAAAGTTGCGACAAAAGTTGCCGATCGCCATGGCTTTATCGTTGTAGTGTGCTCCAACGTGAATATTAATTTTGGCATATGGTGTCCGAGGCAGACCCATCAAGTCAAATAGTCTACCGTGATTTTCAAGATCAGTGATTGTGTTCAAGACTACTTGCTCTCTAGGGCTAGTGAGTTTGTTGAATGGCCCAGGATGTGTTGTAATCCTTTGACCATACTTGCGTGCAAGATCACCTGACCTCTGGAGTGAAGCAGCAATTGCTTTGAAATCTGGCAGATCTTCTAGTTGGTACTCGCTTGCCCAGGGAAAAACATCAGAAGACATGCGATAGAACTTAACATCGTTGTCTTCGTTCCACTGGATTATCTTCTCAAGATCTAGCACATTTTGCAAAGCTAGCTCGGAAGCATAAGGTAATCCTCTAGCCTTGAAGGTTCTCTTGATCATTGATCGGTTAGTAGTGATACGTTTAGATTTAGGTTGCTCAGAGAGCGTCATATTGATACAGGCATAGCCCAAATTGTTTTTCATATATCTATTATAATTACGCCACGGTTATTGTCAAGGTCTTCTTTCTCTTGTTCTTCTTGTTCCTTCATTCTGCGAACATACTCCTCCCATTCTGGAGGAGGTAAGGGAATCTGAACGTATGGTCTTTCATCTTCACCCATCTTGAAATACCTTTATTATTTGTTTAAGAGTTCTGTTCTCATCACGTAATTCGTGTATGAGTTCATTCATATCGTGAACAGCTTGAATTAAAAGGTCGTATCTTTCTTTTAGATCTTTTAACTCCTGTTCACGAGTTTTCATCTTCCTTGACCTCGATAAGGTTTCTTTCGGCGTCTGGCCTTACTAGGCGTAGAACCGCTCTTATGGTTGTTGTGGAACGTTTCACCACCGGAGTGAGGCTTCCTAGAATATGTTCCATTGCCCTGCGATGTCTTCTTGGTTGTTCCCGTAATGCTGTAAACTGGTCCTCTAACTTTTGCCATTGTATTCTCCTTTAATAAATAGGCTTAGAGACGCACTTAACGTCTCTTTAAAATAAAAAGGGTACCACTAGGGGTACCCTCAGAAACTTAAGCTATCAAAGTCTTACTCGATATCTACCTTAAAAATTTCTGCTGCTGGACGAGTAGGAACTACCAATCTAAGAAGTCCGTTCTCGAAGCTAGCACTAATTTTATTTAAATCTAGATTGTTATCATAATTGACATAAGTCTTTGTAAAACTTCTTCTAGCTACTCTATGGCGACCGGGCCGACGATTTGTGTCGTCTATCTCCCCGATAACAGTAATAGATTTTGTCTCTGGCTTGATCTCGACTGTAAGATCTTCCTTGCGAAAGCCTGCCAAAGCAAATTCTAATACGGTATTGCCGTTCTCTTCTCTATAAATATCGGCTACCGGGTAGCCTTGTGTTGTCTTCTGCATCAATTGTGGAAAGTCCAGCATTGAATCGAAGATATCCTCAAAAACGTTCCGACCTAAAAGGCTCGGTCTGTGAATTGCAAGTGTTGTAGTCATAATATTTTCTCCTTATTAAGCAAGTTATTGAGCAGGTATCCCTTGCAGCGATACCCACCATAACCAAACAATAAACACTAAAAAACACTAGTCAAGTAAAAATATTATTTTTTTTAATGTAATACCAAAGAGTAGTTTAATTTCAGCAACTCTCTTTTCGTAAAAGCGACAGACAAAATGGCATTTTCTAAAATAACTAAATCTTTCTCGTCAATCAAAATAATTTTTTCTTTAAGCTCTTCATTTTCAATCGGACCTAAATTTAAATTGAGTTTCAATATTTTTCTAACATGATAGTTGCTGGAGAAGGCATCACAAAGATAAGAAGCTAATTTCATATCTAGTGGATCTTTTCCGATCATATCATCAAGCAGATCTGCTGCTATTTCTAATTGTTGATCAGCCGTGCTAATCATCTCTATAACCGCAGACTCTGGCATTGTGTAGACTTTGGGTGGCTGTTTTTTATCCATCAGCCAACCTTTTGCAAAGATCCGTATATCCTCCCACTAGCTCTATGTTGTTTCCTTGTTTGTGAAAAACCATAGGAACGGTACTCCATTCGTAAATCTTTTTTAGTTCTTCTAGAACTTTAGGACGACTTTTTAAGTTTAAAACTTTGTAGTCCTCGCCTTTGCTTTTAAGCAACTCAACCGCTTTCTTACAAAAAGGGCAGTTCATTCTCGCATATAAAATATATCTGCTGTCCATTATTAATTCCTATTATTAAACATTATAAACTTTTCTTCTATCTACGTACCAGACTTCACCTTCAAATAAAACTCCTAACTTTGTTTCTTCTTCTTTCAAAACTATTAAATTTGTAGGCGTTCTTGTTTGCAGAACTTTGGTAGGAGAACTTTTTTCATACTGAAGCAAGTCGGTATCAGAAGGCACATATACCAGATTTCCTACCTTGATGCTCATTCTTCAACCTCATAAGGAGGCTGTGGGCTTGGCTCTTGTGCTGGCGTCTGCAAAACATCGACATTATCTGTTATCGCGCTTTGGTATCCACTCATTATAGTCGCACATTCTTCTAAGCTGTTATCAACATCAAACAGCTTTCTTCTGATAAAATCAACTCGTTCAGTAAATTTTTCGGGATCCATAGAGTCCACAGTCGCAGTAATATTTGAAATAGTCTTTAGTTTAGCGATACAAGTTTGCATCATTCTATCTACTTCTACTGGTACCTCCTCTAAATCTACCGTATGTTGCATCTTTACTTTCATTATACCTCCACTATCGCGTGATTCGTTGTGACTAGGGTTGATGCTACCGAGACTGCATTTGTTATAGCGCTGCGTGTAACCTTTGCTGGGTCAACAATTCCTGCTTCAAACATATCAACTATCTCCCCATCTTTAAAGTTATAGCCACTGTTTTCTTTTTCAGAGTTTTCTTGAATCTTGCTTACAATGATGTCCGCAGATTCACCAGCGTTTTCAGCAAGTTGTCTAATTGGCTCAAGTGATGCTCGCTTTAAGATTTCAACGCCGAGACGCTGATCTTCATTTTCAACTTCAACCTCTAGGTTATCAATTGCCCGTGCTAGTGCAACACCACCACCGGGAAGAATTCCTTCTTCTTGTGCAGATTTAATTGCTTCTAAAGCATCTTCGATGCGATGCTTCTTTTCAATCATTTCAACTTCGGTGGCTGCTCCAACTTTAATAATTGCAACACCACTAGCTAGCCTAGTAATTCTCTCTTGCATTCGCTGGCAGTCCTGCATATTATCATTAGTCTTAATTTGTCCTTTCAGGTCTTCAATCGTCTCGTCAACCTTTTCCCAATTTGCATTGCCGCCAACAAAAGTTGTGCTGTACTTTAGAACATCAACTTTTTTACACTGCCCAAAGTCAATCAACTTAACGTCAGACAATTTCTTTCCAGACTCTCGACTAACAAATGTCCCTCCAAGAGAAATAGCCAAGTCATTGAGAATTTCTCTTCGCTCTGTTCCATATCGTGGCGCCTTTACAGCAGCGACCTTCATTGAACCTCGGACAGTATTCATAATGAGAGCAGCTAGTGCTTGGTCCTCAACTGCTTCAGCTACAATAATTAAAGGCTTGCTTTCCCTTGCTACTAGTTCTAACACAGGCAGAATATCGGGTACCTTATCAATCTTATGATCAGTAATCAAAATATAAGGATCATCATATTCAACAGAGCCACGTCGTTGATTATTAATAAAAGCATTCGCGAAAAAGCCGGAATCAAAATGAAAACCCTCGGTTACATCTAGAGTTGTTTCAAATGATTTTCCGTCTTCTACGCTAACCGACCCATCATGACCAGCCTGCTCAACTGCCATTGAGATAAGCTTACCGATGGACCGATCATTATTAGCAGAAATTGTAGCAATATGCTCAATATCTTCTTGAGATTCTATAGGCCGCGAGAGGCTCTCTAGGCGCCCTACAATCGCTTCTAGGCCCTTATCCATACCACGCTTCAATTCTATTGGAGAAACGCCCGCAGAGACGTATTTCTGCGCACTATTGAGTATTGCACGAGTAAGGATTGTTGAAGTTGTCGTACCATCCCCAGCAACGTTAGCAGTTTGTGACGCAACTTGTTTAATTAACTGCGCTCCTGCGTTCTCAAAGGGATCTTCAAAGTCAACAAACTTTGCGACTGTAACGCCATCCTTTGTGATTATTGGATTCGCTCCTTTCTTATGGAGCAGGACATTTCGTCCTTTCGGGCCTAGGGTTGAGCCAACAACATCTGCTAACTTATTTACCCCATCTAATATTTGGGTCTGTAATTTCTTCCCGCTCTGAAATTGCTTTGATATCTTTTCTTGTGTCATGCATTCCTCTTTCTATTTCTGACATTTTTGTATCTAGTATAGCTATTTGTATTCTAGACTCGCTTCGTACGTGCTCTATATGAGAGTGTACCTCACTTATCTTAGAATTTAAATAAATACCTATAATAATCCCTAATAATATAAGACTGATAAGTATAATTGTCAAGGATAAAATTTGCATTTTTTTAATTTACTCTTCGGCTAGCCTCTGCGCTTGAGGGTTAAACTGTCTTGGTTTTCTGAAAGTTGCTGGTGCGGCTTGAGAGCCAGCCACTTCAGCTGTCTTCTCGCCGATACTCTCTGCGTTTTCAATTGCTGTGTTGGCCTTGGAATCATCTGCTAGGCCACCTGCGAAGTATCCACTTACGTTTTGTGTAAGGCTCTGTAAATCTCTAAAGATCTCAAAGATTGATTCATTGATTGTCTCGCGTGCTTGTTCGACCATATTGATAACCTTGTCAGTGCCAATTTCAATTGATCCAATATATACCGAGTCTTGTCCAGAAGGAAATATTTGACCGGGTGTTGGCTGTGCTAGTGCTTCGATGCTTTCGACCATCTTTTGTGTCAAATTAAAGTGTCCAGTATTCACATAACCATAAGAAACCTTAAGACATCTTTTCTTCATCTCCGGGCTAGCCGATTCGTAGAAAGCGCGGGAAGCTTCTAATCTTTGTTTTTCATCATCTCCCCAAAAATAAATATCATTCATTGTTCTCTGTCTTTCAATCTCTCTTTCTGTCCTGGCAAATTTCTTTTTGACCTCAAGATTTGCTCTCACGGTCGCTTTGTACAGCTCACTAGCTTTAACAATATTTTGGTTGACATCCGAATTAATCAAGAATTGTTTTACTAAAGATATCAAGGGCTTAGAATAAAACAAGTTTCTAGCCGCAGACTTTGCATTTGGATTTCTGTTAACCAATTCATCATTGTTTGCAAAGTTGATAGTTTGTAAATAAGTTTTAAAGTTGAACTTCTGCGGATCAACCTCATTGCTAATCGTATCTTGATTTAGATCCAACTCTTGAGTAAGGGCATCAACAAAAGCACTCTCGATAACTTCGGGCGAAGGCTCTGCTAGTTTTTTATCTGGCAAACCTTCTAAATTAGTTCCTTCCGAATCCAAAAACGGCTTCGGAAGCAGAATGTTGTTTCTTGATTTGAGGCTTGAACGCGATATAATATTAAAAATGTTTTCTAGATTAAAATCAAACCTATAGAAATCTAGTGTTCCACTTTGGTCGAAATCTTTACCCGAAAGCTTCTTTGTGACAGATACGTATTGCATCTTTTCTTGTCTAATGATATCAACTGCTAGATCAGTAAAAGATCCACCAACCTCAAGCTGGCCCTCTTTGTAAAGCTTAAGAGAAATTGGAGTTCCGTCAGAAGTTGTCAAGTCAGCAATCGTCTGGCTGTTAGTTGGAACCTGTTTACCATCTAGGAGGACAGCCAAAAAAGATTCGAATGAGAAACCTGCCGATGCAGCGTTAAAGTGTGTAATGATTGTGGTCAGCGTCTTAAAGAAAGTAAGAATAGCCAAGGTTTCGGCAATTATTTGTGATTTGTTTTTTCTGCCTCCGGCATTCATCAATGAAGATGGATTCGCATAGAAATCAGATAGTGTTTTGACCTTATCTTTTAAGTCATTGCCTTGAATATTTCTCAAGAACTGCTGCAATTGCTGGCGCGCTTCTGCCGGGACATCGCCTTGATCAGTTGTATTAACTGTTGACCAGCCAATCTCCGACACAGGGATTGAAGGTACCAGAGACAAAGAACCTAGGTCTCTCTCCAGCAATACCTGAGATTCTGTTAGCGGAATAAGTTCTCTCATTTTTCTTTCAAGTTCTGCCAATAGATCAAAAGGCTTTTCTTTGTTTTCTTTAATTGTTTTTAACGCACCATCAATTGATGCTTCATCCATTTTGAATTTCATAATTATATTAACTCTCCATTTTTATAATATTATCAATAATTTCATCAAGTTTTAAGCCGGCTGTATCAATCTTATTTCTTGTTAAATTATAGTGATTGACCACGCCTTTAAATTTATTCTTGACGGCAGGATTGTATACCCCAGTACATAAACTTCCATCTTCGTTCTTAGGATAATCCAAAGGAATATCGTACTGCTTGCATAAAAATGTTATTAATGCCGAATAAGCTTGTAACTGCGCAGGATAGTAGCCAAAATGAGATCTCAACTTTCTTCCGTGAACAACGCTATCGTTTAATATTGGTCTTGGTGGCAGGCCTTGCTTTCTATATGCGCTTGCATATTTAGGATAGTAAGCATTAGACAAATCAATTCCAATTGAATGGTTGTTGGCGCCCTTGGCGTGCCAAGCAATATTATTCGTATCAACTAGTTGAACGATCGTACCATCGTTATCAATAACAAAATGTGTAGAAATATTTCTTTTTTCCAACACTCTCTTGCAAGACGCTGCAGATGTGCAAACATCCCAGTGAGTCACAATAACGTGAGGCTTTCTTTCTTTCCTTGATTTTTTATAGCAACTTGAGGGCAGAAAGTCTTTTTTGATTTTGTGCCATGCAATTGGTCTCATTCTGCCATTGATTGTAAGATTTTTTGTGCCTTCAAAATCATCTTGACTTAATTCATTCTTCAAACAAAGTCTTCTGTAAGTGTTAGTTCCCACTAATCCATCAGGCTTGAGATCGTGATTGATTTGAAATTGAATAATCGCATCAATTAAATTGTTATCAAACTCATCTTCACCAAGCCAGGAAGGTTCCCAGCCTAGTCTTCTAGACGATCTCTTATTATATCTTATCTTATACCAGTTCATATGACTATATCTGCGATCCCCAAGTCTACGGCTTCTTGAGCCGACAAGTAAATATTACTCTTCTTCTTAATTAGGTTCTTTAAGTATCTTTCAGTCATATTTGTTTCTTCCGCAAGTGCCTGAATATACATACTTTGTGTCATCTTTGCCTCGTCAAATTCGTTCTCGATATCAGCTAAGTGTCCGTGTTGGCCAGAGATAACTCCGTGGATCATAACTCTGCAGAATCTTCCGATTCTTCTCTCGCCCTTGGTGCCGGCTGCTAGCAGTAGTGTGCCAGCAGACATAACTTTTCCGACTCCAATTGTATGAATAGGCATAGTTGTTCTAATCTGTCTCATAACATCGTAAAGCCCAAACATCTCTACGGCTGACCCACCGTGTGAAGAAACAAAGAAGTCAAACGGATCAGACACCTCTATTAATTCAGACTCCGGATCTTGTGGATCAAGAGGCTCAAGGCGCATACCTGACTTCTGCAGTAACAACATTGAATAAAGAGTTTCCGAACATCTTTCCTCATTGATGTCACCGTAAATTCCGGTCACGCGCAATTTAGGACTACTCTCATTCGCACTATTACCTAAATTAAGGAGAAAGGATAAATCTTCCATTGAAGTGTCTATTGGTTGTTCTTCGACGTTATCTTCTGCTTGCTCAACTTCAGCAGGCTCCTCTGCTTTCTTTTTTGTCTTCTTTCTAGCTGGCTTCTTGGTATCTTCTTTTTTTGAACTAAACATAACAAACTCCTTATTTTTTGTCTAACAGTTTCATTGCTGACTTCCAATCTTTGAAAGTTAGGCTGCTTTTAATTGTTTTAGGACAAGAAACTATAATAATATTTATCATTGCCTCTCTCCATAAATAGTGATTCTTTATATCTATATTTTTTTGTTCTTGTATTTCTTTTTCCGAAGCACCATTTTTTTCCATTTCCAAATGGTGACGACTTAAAGATATAAGCTTTTGTTCGTCTATCTTTTTTAACATAACTATGCAGCCATTAAGGGTTGCATTGTAAATGTTAATAGCAGTCCCAACAGCTAGCAGATAAGACAAAACTTTATACGTTACTGCCCCGCCGACAAACCAAGAAAAATATGTTATAATTTCGCTTTCCATAATACTTTGTATAAAAAAAGGCAAGGAACTTGTTAATTCCTTGCCCGTTAAAAATCTATTTTAATTTCTTAACTATTTTTTATTTTCTTTCAAAAGACGAGCTGCAACTCTTTTTGTAACCTCGTTGACGAGATCTTCCATCATTGGAGGCTCTTCTTCATCTTCGGGAGCCATCTCACCAGACATAGGCTCATCATCGCCCGGCATCTCTGGGACTGCCTCTTCGTCACCCATCTCGGGCTCGTCGCCCATGGGCTCATCCATCTCAGGCTCAGCACCCATATCGTCCATCTCAGGCTCATCGGCGCTTTTCTCAACAGTGATATCGGCATCCATATGCTTCATAATCACGTCAACTAAATCTTGAACAAATTCTGCGGGATCTTCAACTTCTTCCTCTAGAGTCTCTTCTTCGATGACCGACTCTTCCATCTTATCATCTTCGTGAGCAGCCTCTTCAAGCTCTTGAGTTGTTTCCTCGACAACTTCTTCCTCTAGTGTATCTGCAGCAGAGGTATTCTCGATAAAGTTCTCTGTAAGTGTTCCAATATTAGCAAACTTCATAAATTTGCGAATTTCTGATTCTGTTAAAAGGCTCTTTTTCATTTTATAACTCCTGTTAAGAAAAATAGATTTCAAGAATAAATAGTATCAAAAACTTTTAAAAGTCATCTTTTACAAGATATTCAAATAGTTGCGGCTTTCGGGTTTTAATTTTACGCAGTGCAGCGTCTTCAATTTGTTTTACCCGCACAAAGCTTATACCTAGTCTTTCTGCAGTTTCACGAAGTGTAAACCCATTACAATCGCTTTTGTCAACAGCGCAGAGAGAACAGTTATTGTCTTTTTTATAGTCTATCCAATGTCGGCAATCCGAAACAGGACAAGACACGTCTAACTCCATACACTTTCTAGCACAGGCGCGCAGGGTATAAGTTACTTTCTTTTCTTCTTTAAAGCTTATTTTTCTAGGCTTGCTATATCTTTTTTCGCTCATAGTTCCGGAAACTCCTCGGCAATTATATCAAATATATCTTCAATTTCATTATCGTCTAGAGCAAAAGCTTTACTAGTTTCTTTTCCCTCGGCAATATTTTTGTTGATAATCTTTCTCTTAGTAATTCCTTGAGATAAGTTCTTGGCCTTATACTGATCTAGATATCTTAGCAGATTCTCATCTTTATCTAGGTATCCAGTTATCATAGCGCGAAAGAAATGCGATTGTGTAAACCCATCATGCTGTAGCCTTACGCGAAGGTCAGCTTGTCGCTTTGGGGACTCCCAAAACATCATTTTCTTTCTATCCGATGGACTTGGAAGATTAGGATCTTTAGGCATTAGTTTCTCCTCAGTATGTGAGTAAAACTTTCTGACTGTCCTGCTGTTGTTTGCTTGATGAAAGTTGCTTTGGATTGAAGTTCTCGCAAGCTACGTACGCCTGTGTAAGAGAAGCCACTACGAATACCGCCAGCAAGATCTTTGAGCACATCATCAGCACTGCCCCGATACGAAACGGTAGTTGATATTCCTTCTGGAGTTGATGTTTTGCCTCTCCAGCTAGTTTGTGCGTCAGCTGACGCCATTCCTCTATAGACTTTGTATTTCTTTCCTTTATTGTTCTGGTATACCTCACCCGGTGTTTCCTCCGTTCCAGCCAATAAAGACCCTATCATTACAAAATCTGCACCTGCTGCTAATGACTTAATTATATCGCCCGAAGTCTTAATTCCTCCATCGGCAATAATTTTTACATCATATGAGCTTTTGGCACAATCTATTACACTTGCTAGGGTTGGCACACCGTGACCAGATATTAGACGAGTAGAGCATATAGACCCGCCTCCAATGCCAACACGAATAGAGTCTGCTCCCCAAGAAGCCAAAGCATCAAAGCCCTCTAGTGTGGCAACATTTCCAGCCATAATGTGAATCTCATCAGCAAATCGATCCTTAAGGGTTTTCAAGCATCTTTCCATCATTATGTGGTGACCGTGCGCTACATCAATACAAAGCACATCAACGCCTACTGAACGTAGCGCTAGTGCTCTTTCCTCAAAGTCACCAGTCATTCCAATAGCTGCGCCTACTTTTGCGTTATCGTCTTCATAGCAAGCTAGTGCCGCTATGGCCACTTGATCTTCTATTGAGTTATAACGATGAATTAAGCCTAGGCCACCAAAACGAGACATAGTAAGAGCCATCTTGCTTTCAGTAACGGTATCCATTGGACTTGAAATTACTGGTAAATCTAATCTTATGTTCTTATCTAGGTCACTGCCTATGTCTATTTGGCTTCTGCTTTCAATCTCACTATACTTCGGTACCAATAGTACGTCATCGTATGATACTGTCTCTTTCACTTCATCTCCTATTTTGAGTGTTTATCGGCAACGCAATATGCTGCGAATGCCTCTGGCTTGATCTTACAATTAAACCCGCTACCTTTTGCATAACCGATCAACATATCGGCAAATTTGCTTGTTTTAGATTCCTTGCTTGTTTCGCTTACATCCAGATGTAATTCTATCTTGACTGTTGGACAAAACTCTAGAAGTTTCATTCCCATATCTATTGAGTTTTGAACTTCTAGCGTTATTCTTTGGAGCAAGGTTTTAAACTCCTTCGCATCACTTTTAGTTCTGCAGATAAAATAACGATTGCTTTGTTTTGTATTTCCCAGAAGACATATAGCCGTGCAGAAAATGCACTTCTGTTTCTGAATCATACTGTCAGATCCAATGTATACTGTGCCATCTCCTGCAGAATGTTCTAATATAACATCTAATATCTCTTCAAAAGAAATTCTATCTCCTGAACCTGTAAACCATTGTTTCATTGTCTATACCCCGGTGTGTCCACATCCATAACTACTAGCGCTCCAGTGTTATGATAACTTTCAAATCTCCAGTAAAGGCCATTCTTCTGTAAAATCTGTACAACTAGATCACGCATATATTTGGATTGTCCCGTAATTATTTTGAAAGGCACGTCAAGTGGAAGTCGATGATTTATAAATTTCATCAGTTTTTCTTCTACTTTGCTGTGCCTTATGTCGTGTAAATCAAGCGTTGTCATCCAGGGTCTCCAAATATCTCTGCAAATACCAAATTGCTTTCTCAATATCTCCTACAGGATTACCCTTATGCTTGTGACGTCCAATATACTTAATAGCATTTCCGCAATGAAAATCTAGTTTCCAATCTTCAATAATATCAATTACTTCTAATTCTCCAAAGTTATAATGCTCTGGGTGATCTACGATATTAGCTTCTCTTTTCGCCAAGCCTCGCAAGCCTCGCTCGCCTGCATCAGCTAAACCCATCATTTCACGCCATTCTTCCTCATTAACTTTCATTAGAAGCTACCTCCCGGTATATCATTTAATGGGTTTTGAAGCTTCAGACTAGTATCGTTTTTTATAATCTTGGCCTTGTCTGTGCTTCCTAGCGCGCCATCTCCTCGTTCACTTATGGTGAGGCCTTGACCACCATAGAGATTAAGTGAATTCGTTTTGCGAGGACGGAAGTGAACAACGGGCATCAAAACCAATTGCGCGATCTTTTCACCATTGTTGATGGTCTGAACGGACGATCCAATATTGTGAAGATCAATAAAGACCTCACCTTCATAGCCAGAGTCAATAACGTGCGCTCCAACAACTAGTGAACGCTTTGCTCCCATGCTAGATCTATTACAGACTTGTAGCATATATCCGTGTGGAATTCCAAACTTTAGACCCGTGGGAATCATCTTATTTTGTCCCGGCTCTAAAGTAACTTCTTCATTTAAATTTGCGTAGATGTCTAGACCAGCGTCAGAAGGATTGCTCCTTGTAGGCTGTTTAACTCCAAACTCTGTGGTTGCATACTCAATTATCATTTTGTCTCCTTGTGAATTCTTTAATGATATCTTGTGCCTTTGTCCAGCATTCCGGACAATACAAGTTAACTTTTTTCTCTTCTCTGCGAACTACAACGTTCCAGCTTTGAACTTGTTCTCTGTCTTTCTTATCGAAAGGCTTATCGCAAGTCATACAAGCATCACCAAGTTTATCAAACATAAACATCTTTTCTTTTAGTTCTTTCTCGGCTCTTTTCTTTTTGGCTCGTTGTATTTTTCTTTTTGCTCCACTCATAATATCAAACTCCTATTCGTTTGTCAACGCAATATTATATAATTTTTTGCCCTCGGCTAAAAAACGCTTGATTGTTTCTTCTTCTAGTTTTTCTAGAATTTCTAGTTGCGTATCGGGCGGATGCTCTTCTAGAACTTTGAATTGAAAAGCACCTAATCCGTATTTATTATAATCTTCTTGTAAGAAACGATTACGATGCCTCTGTTTTGAAAGTTCTAACTTATGTTTTCTCTCACGAATTTTAAGCATTGTTGATGCCCCTACATAAATTGAATTGTTTACTTTATTTTCAATAATATAAATTCCTGCAGGAAGTTTCTTATTGTACCGCTTTTGGTAGTCAACTACTTTCTCTTTATTGGTTTTTCGGTATTCTACTTGATACAGTCTTCGTGATTCACGATTTTTTTTGTTATATTCACGATTATCTTGACGAGTACAAACACGGCATCGGGGCTTAAAACCATTTTTTGATTTAGCCATTCTGCTAAAATTTTTAGAGTTTAAGATTTTCTCCTCTCCGCATTTTGTACAAACTTTTGTTTCCATCTTTACCCCAATAATATTAAAGGACTCTTATTTAATCTCAAACTAAATCCCCAATCTTCGCTGTACTGTAATTTAGCACCGTAGGGTCGATTGAGATGCAGCAAATCTCTAGCCGGATCAACTCCCCAGACTCTAATAGTATTCACCGTTGAAGTATTGTCAATAACTTTTAGAATCCAGTAAGGTTTTCCATTTTTTGTCTTCTTAGCAATTTTCTCTCGTGGAATAAACCAAGCTGCCTGAAGCTCTGGATCCCAATTACCCAGCGCTGGTACTTCGTACCTTTGAATAGCGCTGCGAACATCTCTTGAAAGAACTATGTCAAAAGGAAAGATTCCCGTTAAGTTAGAAATGTTTTCAATTTTTTCCTCGCGAGAAAACTCACCTTCATCATACCATTCTTGTATATTCTCTTGCATCTTCTTTTTATTCTTTGGGCGATTCTGTATACAAGACATCCAGAAGTGCTTCATCCCGGTAAAAGAGTCATCTACTATTTCATCAAGGGCGCCAGAGCGACAAAGCACATCTAGTGCCTTCTTATTAAATTTAGAATATACGACCCCTTCTTTAAACAAAAGATCTTCAG
>Ga0209232_1000313_pt1 | contig 31203 bp, 29 predicted proteins | sample ETNvirenome_2_60_FD_184066 | JGI IMG/M metagenome (GOLD analysis project Ga0209232, IMG submission 184066) | Marine viral communities from the Pacific Ocean - ETNP_2_60 (SPAdes) (version 2) | ecosystem: Environmental > Aquatic > Marine > Oceanic | place: Pacific Ocean | collected 2013-06-22
TCGACACGAACGGAGGAAAGGCGGTCATTGAACGCGCCTTATTGCGACCGATTCGCAAAAGTTGCAACTTGCAACGCTCTTTCTATATAGGCGCCGTCTTCGCTCCGCCACCCTGCCACTCCGGCGATTCGGCGGTCAGCCGCAAAAGATAAGAGGTGCTCCCATGCCCGACGTGATTTTCCCCGGCCCCGAGGGCCGTATCGAAGGCCGTTTCTCGCCGCCGCCGCGCCCGCGCGCGCCGGTTGCAATGATCTTGCACCCCCACCCGCAGGGCGGCGGCACGATGAACGACCGCATCACGCAGGCGATGTACAAGAGCTTTGTCGCGCGCGGCTTTGCCGTGCTGCGCTTCAACTTCCGCGGTGTCGGCCGCAGCCAAGGCACGTTCGACAATGGCATCGGCGAGCTGAGCGATGCCGCATCGGCGCTCGATTGGGTCCAGTCGATCCATCCCGAGGCGCAGACGACGTGGATCGCAGGTTTCAGCTTTGGCGCGTGGATCGGCATGCAGTTGCTGATGCGCCGCCCCGAAATCCGCGGCTTCCTGTCGGTCGCGCCGCCGGCGAACATGTACGACTTCAGCTTCCTCGCCCCCTGCCCCTCGTCGGGTATCATCGTCGCGGGCGGGCAGGACGAAATCGTGCCGCCGGTCGCAGTGCAGAAGCTGGTCGACAAGCTGCGCACCCAAAAGGGCATCACGATCCACCACGACGAAATCCCGCGCGCGAACCATTTCTTCGAGCATGAACTCGATCAGCTGATGAAGTCGCTCGATAATTATCTGGATATGCGGCTGGCGCCGGATTCGCCGATCCGCTGATTCAACGATCCTCCCTGTGGCGAAGCCATGGGGAGGTGGCAGCCCGCAGGGCTGACGGAGGGGCCATTGCGCACGGTCGGCGCCCCTCCACCATCGCCTGCGGCGACGGTCCCCCTCCCCATCGCTTCGCGACAGGGAGGATTATTTCACCGGCACCAGCCAGATCGCGACATTGGCGAACATCACCAGCGCCGCGACCAGCATCAGCAGCGCGCGGCGACGGTCGCCCCCCCGAAAGACATAAGCAGCGCCGCCGGTCAGAACGACCCCGGTGAGCATCAGCACGGATATGACAGTGTCGGACATGCCGCGGCTTTATCGGCCGCGTCACAAATTTGCCACCTCGCTTATGGCCAATCCGCGCGGCTTCGCCTAAAGCGCGCTCATCGATTCCTTGTCCAAAGCGGGAGCCGCGCCGATGCGCATCGCGATTGCCTCTGACCATGCCGCTTACGAGCTGAAGGCGCTGCTCGCCGACTGGCTGCGCGCCGAAGGCCATGCGGTCGAGGATCTGGGCACCAACGGGCCTGACAGCGTCGATTACCCCGATTATGGCTATGCGCTGGGCGAAGCGATGGCCGCGGGCCGCGCCGACCGCGGCGTTGCGCTGTGCGGGTCGGGTATCGGCATCTCGATCTCGGTCAACCGCAACCCCGCGGCGCGCTGCGCGCTGGTGTCCGAACCGCTGTCGGCAAAGCTGGCGCGCGAGCATAATGACGCCAATGTCATTGCGATGGGCGCCCGCCTGACCGGCATCGACATGGCCAAGGCTTGCCTCGCCGCCTTTCTGACCACCGACTTCGCCGGCGATCGCCACGCCCGCCGCGTCGATAAACTATCGAATCCGCCTCAACTGGAGACCAGCCGATGACGACCAACACGCTCGACAAGCCCATCAAATCGGCCGGCTATTTCACCGATGGTGTCGGCACCGTCGACCCCGCGGTCGCCGCGGCGATGAAGCATGAACTCGAACGCGAACAATATCAGATCGAACTGATTGCGAGCGAAAACATCGTCTCGAAAGCGGTGCTGGAAGCGCAGGGTTCGGTGTTCACCAACAAATATGCCGAGGGTTATCCCGGCCGCCGCTATTATCAGGGCTGCGCGCCGTCGGACGAGGTCGAAACCCTCGCCATCGACCGCGCCAAGCAGCTGTTCGATTGCGGCTATGCCAATGTCCAGCCGCACTCGGGCGCGCAGGCCAATGGCGCGGTGATGCTGGCGCTGACCAAGCCCGGCGCGACGATCCTGGGGATGAGCCTGGACGCCGGCGGTCACCTGACCCACGGCGCGCCGCCGGCGATGTCGGGCAAATGGTTCAACGCGGTGCAGTATGGCGTGCGTCCCGACGACCATCTCGTCGATTTCGACCAGGTCGAGGCGCTGGCCAAGGAACATCGCCCTGCCCTGATCATAGCGGGCGGTTCGGCCTATCCGCGCACCCTCGATTTCGCGCGCTTCCGGGCGATTGCCGACGATGTCGGCGCGCTGCTGATGGTCGATATGGCGCATTTCGCGGGCCTTGTGGCCGGCGGCGTTCATGCCTCACCGCTGCCGCACGCGCATGTCGTCACGACGACGACGCACAAGACGCTGCGCGGCCCGCGCGGCGGCATGATCCTGACCAATGACGAAGCGATCGCCAAGCGGATCAATTCGGCGGTCTTCCCCGGCCTGCAAGGCGGCCCGCTGATGCACGTCATCGCCGCGAAAGCGGTGGCATTCGGCGAAGCGCTGCGCCCCGATTTCAAGGATTATGCCAAAGCCACCGTCGCCAATGCCCAGGCGCTCGCCGCCCGGCTGAAAGCGCGCGGCGCCGACATCGTCGCGGGCGGCACCGACACGCACCTCGCGCTCGTCGACCTGCGCCCGCTGGGCATTACCGGCCGCGACGCCGACGAGGCGCTGGAGCGCAGCGCGATCACCTGCAACAAGAACGGCGTGCCCTTTGATCCGCTGCCGCCGGTCAAGACCAGCGGCATTCGCGTCGGGTCGCCCGCCGGGACGACGCGCGGCTTTGGCATCGCCGAGTTCGAGGCGATCGGCGATATGGTGGCCGATGTGCTGGAGGCGCTGCGCGACAAAGGCGAGCATGGCGACGCCGATGTCGAGGCGAATGTTCGCGGCCGCGTTCGCGCGCTATGCGAACGCTTCCCGATCTATCAGGGGTAAGCGCGATGGCACGGCAACATCCCGAAGAACCGACGTTGGCCGAGGTCACGATCGAAGAGGTCAAGGCGATGGCCAAGCAGGGTATGGCGCATCCATCGACCCGGCCGGTGCTGGTCGGCGGCGGCGTCGGCGCGGTCATCGGCCTGCTGCTCGATGCCGTCACCTGGCCGGTCGGGCTGTTCGCCGGCGCCGCCATCGCGCTGCTGATGCGGGTGCGTCGCTAACCCATGCGCTGCCCCTATTGCGGCCATGAAGACAGTCAGGTGAAGGACAGCCGTCCCACCGAAGACAGCGCGGCTATCCGGCGGCGGCGTCAGTGCGAGGATTGCGGCGCACGCTTTACGACGTTCGAGCGTATCCAGCTGCGCGAAGTCGGCGTGCTCAAGGCCGATGGCCGCCGCGAGCCGTTCGATCGTGAGAAACTGATGCGGAGCATCCAGATCGCCTGCCGCAAGCGTCCGATCGACGGGGCGCGGATCGAACGGCTGGTGTCGGGCATCCAGCGCCAGCTGGAAACATCGGGCGACAGCGAAGTGCAGGCGGCGCAGATCGGCGCGATGGTGATGGAAGCGTTGAAGGGCTTCGACAGCGTCGCCTATATCCGCTTTGCCAGCGTCTATCGCGAATTTACCGAGGCCAGGGACTTCGAGGAATTCGCCTCGTCGGTGACCGAGGCGGCGCACAAGAGTTGACCGACGCGGCCCCATCCCCCGTCATCGTTCTGGTCCGACCGCAGCTTGGCGAAAATATCGGCAAGGCGGCGCGCGCGATGCTCAATTTCGGGCTGACCGAATTGCGTCTGGTGACCCCGCGCGACGGCTGGCCCAATCCCGACGCGGGTCCCGCCGCAGCGGGCGCCGACGTCGTGCTTGCCGAGGCGCAGGTGTTCGGCAGCCTGGCCGAGGCGGTCGCCGATTGCACCACCATCTATGCCACCACGGTGCGCAAGCGCGGCGTCGCCAAGCCTGTACTGACGCCCGAAGCCGCGGCGCGCGCGGTGCACGCCAGCGCGGGCCGTTCGGCCTTTGTCTTTGGCGCCGAACGATCGGGGCTCGACACCGACGATGTGGCGCTGGCGCACGCGATCGTCACAGTGCCGATCAATCCCAAATTCGCGTCGCTCAACCTGGCGCAGGCAGTGATCCTGCTCGCCTATGAATGGTCGAAGCATGCTCCGAGCGAAGCCGAGGGGGGCGTCGCATTGGCGAGCCCGCCAGAGGTGCCGCTCGATCCCGTGGCCCCGCACGCCGAACTGGAGGAACTGATCCAGCATCTGGTTCGCGATCTCGACGCCAGCGGCTATTTTGTGCCGCCCGAGCGAACCGAAGCGACGCTGCGCACCTTGCGCACCGCGCTGACCAAGACCGGGTGGTCGCACAACGATATCCGGATGATGCACGGCATTATAACCAGCCTGGGCAGGACGCCGAGACCGCGATAGCCGTCGGCCCCGCACCGCGGGATACGCCGTTGGAGGATTCGCGGCGTCCGTAGAGCCGTTGAAGCCGGACATCATGATCAAGCCTTCCTGGCCATCGCCGTGATGCAGTGCACCAGTACACTTGGCCTTCAAGCGATACGCGCCTATGCCGTTGCGTCGTTCAGGAGTCTGATTCGCATGATGATTTTGTTGCTCTCCCTCACCCTGTCGGCGGCATCGCTGGATGCGGCAACCGCCGCACCATCGGCGACCACCGGCGTCAGCAAACCAGCCAAGCCCGCCAAACCCAAGAAGGTTTGCGAGAAGATCGAAGTCACCGGCAGCACGGTGCCGAAGCGCGTCTGCCGCCTCGTCGCCGAGCCGGCCAAGCCTGCCCCCGACGCGGCGCGCGCCGACACCGCTTCGCCTGCGGGCGGCACCACCAACTAATCCATCCGCTCAGCGATCGGCGCGGATTTGGTCCCATTTGGCGGCCTCGTGCGCGATCGATTGTTCGACCAGTTCGTTCCACACCGCGCGCAGCCGTTCGGGCGCCAGCCCGGCGGCCGCGGCTTCGCGCCCGACATTGTCGAGCACTTCGGCCTTGCGCGCTTCGTCGCGCACCGTGGCGCGGTCGCTCTTGATCCGCGCGGCGGCGTCCATATAGCCGAACCGGCGGACCAGCAGCGCGACGAGCTGACGATCGATGTCGTCGACCCCGGCGCGCACCTCGATCATCGTTTCGCAGGTTTCGGGAGATTTGGCAGCGGTCATGCGCGCTGCCTTTAGCGGCTTTTTCGATGCTGTCGAGACGCGCGTCCAACAAGCGCCGCAACGCTTGACTTTGCCCGCCTCCCCCTCTAATCGCGCGCCTTCGCAATGGACCCCGCACCCCGGTGAAGCGGCGGTCGCATATGGCTCTTGCCCATATGGTGCGACCCGGGAACCGCCGAAATCCTTCGGCACACAGCATATTGGAGACGACATATGTCGAAGCGCCAGAGCGCCAAGTATAAACTCGACCGCCGGATGGGTGAAAACATCTGGGGTCGCCCGAAGAGCCCGGTCAACCGCCGCGAATATGGCCCCGGCCAGCACGGTCAGCGCCGCAAGGGCAAGGTGTCGGATTTCGGCATCCAGCTGCGCGCGAAGCAGAAGCTGAAGGGCTATTACGGCGACATCACCGAAAAGCAGTTCAAGAAGAACTATTTTGAGGCGTCGCGGATGAAGGGCGACACCGGCCAGAACCTGATCGGCCTGCTCGAACGCCGCCTCGACGCGGTCGTCTATCGCTCGAAATTCACCCCGACGATCTTCTCGGCCCGCCAGCTGGTCAGCCACGGTCACGTCTATGTGAACGGCGTGAAGTGCAACATCGCCAGCCGCCTGGTGAAGCCGGGCGACGAAGTGACCCTGGGCAAAAAGGCGCAGGAAATGGCGCTGGTCGCCGAAGCGCAGAGCCTGCCCGAGCGCGACCTGCCCGAATATCTGGCGGTCGACGGCACCAAGGCCACCTATGTCCGCGTTCCGACACTGGACGAAGTGCCCTATCCCGTAAAGATGGAACCGAACCTGGTCGTCGAATTCTATTCGCGCTGATCGGGCGGTTCACCGCACAAAACAAAGGGGCGGTCCGGCGACGGGCCGCCCCTTTTCGTTTCAACGCGACAGAAAGGTCGTGATGCGCCCCAGCATCGCGGTTCGCACGTCGCTGTCGGTCAGGCTGTGCGCCAGCCCGGGATATTCGACCAGTTCGACGGTCTTTCCCGACGCCGCCAGTGCCCGTTTCATCATCCGCGCCTGTTCGATATCAACATTCTGATCGAGCGTGCCGTGAAACATCAGCACCGGAACGCCAATTTTTGCCGCATTCTGCGCCGGCGACCCTTCGCGGACATGCGGACCCGAGCCGATGAAATCGCGGGTGATCGATCCCGATCGATATTTTTCGCTTTCAAGCTTCAGTTCGGCGAGATCGGTGACCGGAGCGATCGCGACGATCGAACGGAACAGGTCGGGCGCCATGACCCCCGATTGCAGTGCCGCATAGCCGCCATAGGACCAGCCGACGATCGACAGTTTTGCCGGGTCGGCGCCTTCCTTGACCAGCCAGCGACCGGCATCGGTGACATCGCCGATTGCGGTCCGCCACGATTGAAAACCATTGTTTTGATACCATTGATCGCCATAGCCCGACGAGCCGCGATAATTGGGCTGGACCACCGCGAAACCGCGCGTCGCGAAATATTGCGACAGCCAGTCAAACCCCCATTCGTCGCGCGACGACGGCCCGCCGTGCGGCATGACGATCGCGGGCAGACCCTCCGCATTCGTGCGCCCGGGCGGCAGCGTCAGATAGCCCGGAATCATCGTGCCGTCGGCCGCCGGATACTGGATCGCCTTGACTGGCGACAGCATCTGGTCGGCGAGCATCGGGCGATCCTCAAGCAGCGGGCGGAGCTGTTTTGCGGCGGGCGTGTAACGATAATAGCGGCCGGCATCGACATCCGACCCCGCCCAGACCAGCCACTGACTCTCATCCGCCGAGGCATCGAGGAAATAGACGTCGCGCCCCCCGAGCGCCTTGGATAACGCGCCAGCCATCGCCGCGACCTTGGTGTCGGTGGTCACCATCTTGCGGCGATCGGTGGCGTAAGTGGCGCCGACCACCCGGCGCTCGCGCCCGACGCGGACCAGCCCATCGACATCAACCTCGGGATGCCGAAACAGGATATCGCCGCGTCCGCTGCCGTCGAGCCGGACCGCGCTGACCGCCAGGCGGCCGTCCACCTTGGCAAAGCCGATGGCGCGGTCGGTGGCGGCGTCGACGGTCACGGGGTCGAACCCCTCGTTGGTCAGGACATTGACGGCAGAGAGGGTTTGCCAGTCACCGCCCTGGCCTGGCTTGAAAAAATAGCGGATCACGCCGCTGACATAGCCAGTTTGCCCCTTTTGGCCCTGCGTCCCCATGATCCGGACCTTGCCCTTGCCGTCGGTGATATATTCGACGGCGTCGCGGCGCGGTTTTTCGACGACCTTGATCGCGCCGCTGGTGGCGTCCATCAGATCGACCCCCATGCCCTCATCATCCTTGACGATCAGCGACGCCGACTCGCGGTTGGCCTCGCGAACATGACTGCGCATCACCAGCACGCTACCGGCGGGGCCGGGCTGCCAGTCGATCACGCTGCCGCCGCGCAGATCAAGCCCGAGCGCATTGGCGCCGCGCCGCGTGCTGAGCGTCCGAACGTCGCCGCCCGCGGAATCGACGCTGACCAACGTCGTGAAGCCATAAATTTCCTCGCCATATTTCTGACGGCCGCCAACCTGGCAAATGATCCGTGCGTCGGTCGCCCAGCGGCACCAGGACAGTATTTCGGGGTCGCCGCTGGCGCGCAATATGCGGCGCGGCGTCGCGCCGTCGGCGATCTCGACGACATAAAGATCGTTCGCCTGCCCCTTGCTCGGGGCGACGAACGCCAATTTGGCGCCATCCGGCGACAGGCTGACCTGGGTGACGCCGGCCAGCGTGCCAAAGCGCCGCGCCACCTCGTCCTCTTGCGCCCCGACCGGTGCCGAACCCATGGCCAGTCCAAACCCCAGCAATCCCAGCCAACGACCCCGCATCCGATATCCCCCTGTTTTATCGTCCCGTTTTCCTCTGCTAGAGCGCCGACGAGCGATTTCCAAGGACGAAAGGTTGCAGCGCGGCAGCGATGCTTGCGCCCGTCGCGTCCGGCTGGCACAACCCCGCGATCAAACGCCAAAGCCCAAGGATATGCCATGCTTCGTTTCCCCCGAACGACCGCCGCGCTCGCGCTTCTTTTGACCGTTGCCGCGTGCAATGCGTCCGACAAGGACGCGGCGCCCGCCCCCGCCATCCCCGATGTCGAGGTTCCCGAATTGTCGCTCGCAACGTTGCAGGAAGTGACGAAGGAGCTGTCGCTCGACGCCTATGAAGGCCGCGCGCCGGGCACCCCGGGCGAGGAAAAGACCGTTGCCTATCTCATCAAGAAATATCAGGAAGCGGGGCTGAAGCCCGGCAACAACGGCAGCTGGACGCAGGATGTGCCGCTGGTCGAAATCACCGCAAACAATGCGACGCCATTGACCTTCACCGGCGGCAAGACGCCGGTCACCGCGCAATATGCCAAGGATTATGTCGCGTTCAGCTATCGCGTGCAGCCGACGACCGCGGTCAAGGACAGCGACGTCGTCTTTGCCGGTTACGGCATCGTCGCCCCCGAAAAGGGGTGGAATGATTACGCCGGGCTCGATGTGAAGGGCAAAACCGTCGTCGTTCTGGTCAACGACCCCGATTGGCAGACCAAGGAAGCCAAGGGCGAATTCAACGGCCGCGCGATGACCTATTACGGCCGCTGGTCGTATAAATATGAAGAAGCGGCGCGGCAGGGCGCCGCCGCGGTGCTGATCGTCCACGACACCGAACCCGCCGCCTATGGGTGGAATGTCGTCGAATCGAGCAACACCGGCACGCAATATCTGGCCGAGAGCAAAGACGGTGGCGCGAGCCAGACCGTCGCCAACGGCTGGATCCAGCTGGCGAAAGCGAAGGAACTGTTCGCCAGCGCCGGACAGGATTTCGACCAGCTGCGCGCCGACGCGGGCAAAAAGGGCTTCAAGCCCGTCGCGCTGGCCGGGGTGAAGGCGTCGTTCAGCTTTGACAATGACATTGCCAAGAAAATGTCGCGCAACGTCATCGGGGTGCTGCCGGGAGCCAAGCGTCCCGACGAATATGTGCTCTACACCGGCCATTGGGATCACCTCGGCCGCTGCACGCCCATCGATGGCGACGACATCTGCAACGGCGCGGTCGACAATGCGAGCGGCATCGCGGGTCTGGTGACGCTGGCGCAGGCGTTCAAACAGGCCGGCGCGCCCGACCGCAGCATCGTCTTCCTCGCGGTCACCGCTGAGGAATCGGGGCTGCTCGGCTCGAAATATTACGCCGAAAACCCGGTCTTCCCGCTCGCCCAGACCGTCGGCGGGGTCAATATGGACGCGCTCAATTCGGTCGGCCCGGCGAAGGACATCGTAGTCGTCGGCAGCGGCAAGTCCGAACTCGATGCCTATGTCGCCAAACTTGCCCAGATGGAAGGCCGCACGGTCAAGGAAGAACCGACCCCCGAAAAGGGCTTCTATTACCGTTCGGACCATTTCAGCTTTGCCAAGCTGGGCGTCCCGATGTTCAACTTCGGCAGCGGCGACGAGCTGGTCGAGGGCGGGATCGAAGCGGGCCAGAAAGCGTCCGAAGATTACGAAAAGAACCGCTATCATGCGCCGGGCGACGAATATGAGGCGATCACCAACTGGGGCGGCATGATGGCCGACCTGCGCCTCTATTACGCCGCGGGCCGGATGCTGGCGATGACCGACGCGTGGCCGAACTGGGTCGAAGGCGACGAATTCCGCGCCGCCCGCGACAAATCGCGCGCCGGGAAATAGGGTTTCGTCATTGCGAGCGGAGCGGGCCGAAGGCGGCCGTAGACCTACCAATCCAGAGCGGTTTACGCACACTCTGGATTGCCGCGTCGCTTCGCTCCTCGCAATGACGAAGCTAGGTACTAAGGACTGACAACCGCATGACGCTGAAAATGCCCGCCGAATGGGCACCGCACGACGCGGTGTGGATCGGCTTTCCGCACCTTGCCGACGAATGGTCGGGCCAGATCGACGCGGCGCGGCGCGATGTCGCTGCCTTTGCCAATGCCGTCCATGACGGCGGGCGCGGCGAGCAGGTGCGGCTGGTCGTCAACGATGACCGGCAGGCGCAGATTGCCGCGGCGCTTGTCGATCCGGGCGTGTCGATTGTGATCCAGCCGCTGGGCGACATCTGGCTGCGCGATACCGGACCGATCGTCGCGGGCATCGGCGCGGCGCGGCGCGCGCGCAATTTTGAATTCAACTGGTGGGGCGAGAAATTCGTCATGCCCGGCGATCAGGAAGTCGGCGCTGCGCTGGCCGCCTCGAGCGGCCTGCCGGTCGACGACCAGGACTGGGTGCTCGAGGGCGGCGGGATCGACGTCGACGGCACCGGGCTGTGCGTCACGACCGAAGAATGTCTGCTCAATCCGAACCGCAACCCCTTGCTGACACGCGACGATATCGCGGTGCGGCTCCACCGGTCGCTCGGCATCGATCGGCTGCTGTGGCTGGGCAAGGGGCTGGTCGGCGATCATACCGACGGCCATGTCGACAATCTGGCGCGCTTTGTCGGCGCGGGGCGGCTCGCGCTCCCCGTCGCCGCGAGTGACGACGACCCCAATATGCATATCTATGCCGACGCCCGCGCACGCACCGCGGCGTTCGGCGGGATCGAGATCGTCGACCTGCCCTCGCCCGGACGGATCGAAGTGGACGGCGAAGTCGCGGCGGCGAGTTATATGAACTTCTACATCGGCAACAGCGTCGTCGTCGTCCCGACCTATGGCGTTGCCAACGATCAGGCCGCGGTCGATGCGCTGGCGGCGCTGTTTCCGGGTCGCCGCGCCGTTGGCGTTCCGGCGCTCGGCATCATCGCCGGTGGCGGCAGCTTCCATTGCTCGAGCCAGCAGCTTCCGGCATAGCGGCGCCATGAACCGCACCCTCACCGTCGCTGCTTTGCAGCTCGCCCTGCCCGGCCCCGTCCAGCCCAACATCGACGCCGTGTCGGCGCTCGTCGCGGACGCCGCCGCGAAGGGCGCGCAGGTCATCCTGCCGCCCGAACTCTTCGACGGCCCCTATTTCTGCCAGGTCGAGGATGAGGCGCTGTTCGCGTCGGCACGCCCGACCGCGGACCATCCCAGCGTCATCGCCATGCAGGCGCTCGCCGCAAAGCTGAAGGTCGCGATCCCGACCAGCTTTTTCGAGAAGGACGGGCCGCATTATTACAACACGCTCGCGATGATCGGCCCCGATGGCGCGATCATGGGCACCTATCGCAAGAGCCACATCCCCGACGGGCCGGGCTATGAAGAGAAATATTATTTCCGCCCCGGCAACAGCGGCTTCAAGGTCTGGGACATATTCGGCGCACGGATCGGCGTCGGCGTATGCTGGGACCAATGGTATCCCGAATGCGCGCGCGCGATGGCGCTGATGGGCGCCGAGCTCCTCTTCTATCCCACCGCGATCGGCAGCGAACCCTATGACGCCGACCTCGACACCAGCCGGATGTGGCGCCGCGCGATGCAGGGCCATGCGGTGTCGAACTGTATGCCAGTGATCGCCGCCAACCGCATCGGCACCGAAGCCGACGCCCATTTCTATGGCCACAGCTTCATCAGCGACGAATGGGGCGATTTGACGCAGGAATATGGCGCGGCCGAAACCGGCGTGCTGGTCGAAACGATCGACCTCGACCGCGCCGCCAAGCACCGCGCCGGCATGGGCTTCTTCCGCGACCGCCGACCGCAGCTTTACGGGCGGCTGGTCGAGGACATCTGACGCGCCGATTCAACCCTGGAAACGGCGGATGCTTTCCAGGTCGGTGCGATCGAGCGGCTGGGTCAACCACAGGCCACCGCGTCCGGCCCGCGACCAGCGCACAATCGCGCGGCGCTTGACCCCGCCCGCCAGGATCAGATCAAGCTCCTTGCCAACCTCGAAATGCCCGTCGTGGAGGAAACCCGCGCCGTGCTGCGACAAATCGACCAGTTCGATGTTGCCCGTACCCTCGGCGGTCACCGCTTGCGCCCGGCTGTGCACCGGCAGTCGCGGCTGGCGATAGCCGGTCGCGCGCTGTTCGGCGGCCAATTGCTTGAGCACGTCGGCGACATCGACCGCGGTGTCGAAGGCAACGCCGCAGCGTCCCTCGTTCGACCAGACGACATTTCCGACCAGCGTCACCGTATCCGACAACGCGATTTCCAGCCGTTCGCCGACGCTGATCGGCACGTCCGCGGCGAGCATCATGCCGCGGTCGGACATATTGCGGACGCGCCACAGGCCGGCGTCCCCGTTGCGCATGACCTTTGCGATACGCCAAACCGTGCGGTACCGATCGGCGCCGCGGCGATCGGTATCGGGACCGGCAATATCTTGCTCCTCGGCGGAATTGGAGAAGCGATGCTGATTCATGTCGTCCACCTTATCGGAGCAGCGTCGGGGAAAACGGCAATTCGCGGTCAATACCGCGAGACACATCCATGATTGCCAATGTCCATATCGAAAATGTCATTATTATTCAATGATATTACTGGTCATAGTTAATTCTCTTTAAGCGAAACAAATCGGACTGCGGTCAAGCCTGATCGCTAACCGTGAATAAACTTTGTATTTTGCATAATTTAACGGTGCCGCGACGGCGACATTAAGAGCCAATCTGAAAGCATTTTGCTGCAATTCGCGCGCCCCGCGGCGGCGGCGATCGCGGACGCGGGCGCCCGATTTGCCCTCCCTTGCTAATTCTGGGGCGAGGCTGACGAGGTCGTCCCGGCGCTCCCGTACCGTTAATATTCAGCATCAATCTCAACGGTTTGAACCAGTTCGCCATGGGCGGTCACGCGCCGCATCGTTCCTGCATCGATCCATCCCGCGTTTCGCAGATGCCCGATGAAACTGGCGGATTCGATTTGAGCGCCTTAAGGCGCGGTCATGAGGATCGCGATCATCGACACCAGCACGACGCGCGCCGCCATCATTTCGGATGGGCTGCGCGAGGCGGGACTCGACGATCTGGTGCTGATCGACACGGCGGGACCGCTGGCGGCCCAGATCGAGGCGGCGCAGCCCGAAGTCGTGCTGATCAACCTGGAGAATCCCAGCCGCGACCTGCTCGAGGATTTCTTTGCCATGTCGCGCGCGCTGGCGCGGCCGATCGCGATGTTCGTCGACCAGAGCGATACCGAAGCGACCGGCGCGGCGATCGACGCGGGGGTGTCGGCCTATGTCGTCGACGGACTGTCGAAACAGCGGATCAAGCCGGTCATCGACCTCGCGGTGCGGCGGTTCCAGGCCTTTTCGCGGCTGCAACGCGAACTTGATGAGGCGAAAAATGCCCTGGCCGAGCGCGCGATCGTCGACCGCGCCAAGGCGATATTGATGAAACGACGCGCGATCGACGAACCCGCCGCTTATGCGCTGCTGCGCGGTCAGGCGATGCGAACCAACCGCCGCATTTCGGAAATAGCCGAAGCGATCGTGACCAGCGACGCGCTGCTGGGAGACATGGAATGAGCGCCGAGACGTTCCGCATCGGCTTTCTGCCGCTGGTCGATGCCGCGCTGCCGATTCTGGCGCATGAGCTGGGCTTTGCGGCGCGCGAGGGTGTCAGCATCGAACTGGTGCGTGACATGACCTGGGCGACGGTGCGCGACCGCCTGCTCTATGGCCACACCGACGCCGCGCACATGATCGCGCCGCTGGCGATCGCCACCGCGCTCGGCCGCGACCGGCCCGCGGTGGCGATGGCGGTGCCGTTCGTGCTGGGGCTCAACGGCAATGCCGTGACCTTTTCGACCCAGCTCGCCAAGGACGTCGGGCTGGGCGACACGCTGGGCGATCCGGCGGCGATCGGCGCGGCGCTGCAGCGCGTCGCGGCGGCGCGGAAAATTGCGGGGAAGCCGCTGCGCTTCGGTGTCGTGCATCGCTACTCCAGCCATAATTATATGCTGCGGTACTGGCTCGCCGGGGTGGGCATCCGTCCTGATCTCCATATCGACATCGTGGTCACCAGCCCGCCCTTTGCCGCGGACGCGCTGGCGGCGGGCGAGGTCGATGGCATCTGCGTCGGCGAACCGTGGAATTCAATCGCGGTCGAGCGCGGGGTCGGCCATATCGCGCTCGCCACCGCACAGATCTGGCGCCGCGGCGTCGAAAAGGTGCTCGCGCTGCGCGAGGCGGTGGTCGACGAACGGCGCGATGCGGTCGAGGCGCTGCTGCGCGCGCTCCACGCCGCCGCCGCGCATTTCGTCGAGCCGGGCACGGCCGAGGACAGCGCCGAAATTCTGGCGCGCCACGAATATCTGAACGCTTCGCGCGATGCAGTGCTGCGCGCGATCACCGATCGCATCCGGCTGACCCCCGGCGGCGAGCCGATCCATTATCCCGATTTCATGTTCCAGCACCGCGAAGCCGCCAACTTCCCCTGGCGCAGTCAGGCCGCGTGGCTCTATTCGCAGATGCTGCGCTGGGACGCCGCATCTTACGCGGCCGCCGACGCCGCCACCGCGACCGCGGTGTTCCGCCCCGACATCTATCGCGCCGCGCTGGCGGGCTCGGGGGCGCCGCTGCCGGGGGCGAGTTCAAAGCTGGAAGGCGGCATCGACACGCCGCTCGGCGCCGGGTCGGTGCAGGGGCGACTGCTGCTGGGCAGCGACCGGTTTTTCGACGGTCGCGCCTTCGATCCCGACGATATTCAGGGCTATCTTGCTGATCTTCCCTGAATTTCAATTTATGCTGCACCTGCGAAATAACCGCTTGCGGGAAGCCCGCGAATCAGGCAGTTTAAACGCACTCGGCAAGGCTGCCGGGGCAGGATAAAGCGGCTACGGCTCCAACGACGGGGCCGGTCCGCGCGGCAGGCGGGAAGCCTTTTCCCGTAATCCAACAGGCAATGAAGCCGTCAGGATGCGCCCGCGTGGCCGCCGTCCTGGCGGCTTTTTTATTGCCCGTCACACGAAGAGGACGGACGATGACGACAGCAAGTAGGACGACGGCACAGGCGGGCGCGAGTACAGCGCCCAAATCGAACTTCTGGTCCAGCGGGCACTGGCCGACGCTGGTCGCCGCCTTTCTGTACTTCGACCTCGCCTTCATGGTGTGGGTGGTGCTGGGGCCACTGGCCCCTGCGATCTCCGCCGACCTTGGCCTCAGCGCGGCGCAAAAGGGCTTGATGGTCGCGGTGCCGACGCTCGCCGGGGCGCTGCTGCGCGTCGTCAACGGGCTGCTCGTCGACCGCATCGGCCCCAAACGGTCAGGCGCGATCAGCCAGGTGATCGTGATCGCCGGGCTGTTCAGCGCGTGGGCGATGGGGGTGACCAGCTTTGCCGGCACGCTCGCGCTTGGCGTGGTGCTCGGCTTTGCCGGGGCCAGCTTTGCCATCGCGCTGCCGCTCGCCAGCCGCTGGTATCCGCCCGAGCATCAGGGCAAGGCGATGGGGCTCGCCGGCATGGGCAATTCGGGCACCGTGCTCGCGGCGCTGTTCGCCCCCGGCCTCGCGGTCATGTTCGGGTGGAACGCGGTGCTCGGCCTTGCCTGCATCCCGCTGACCGTCGTGTTCGCCATCTATCTGTTCATGGCCAAGGACGCGCCGAACGCCCCCGCGCCCAAGAAACTGGCGCATTATTTCGAGCCGCTCAAGACCGCCGACGCCTGGTGGTTGATGGCCTTTTATTCGGTGACCTTCGGCGGCTTCGTCGGGCTCGCCGCGTCGCTACCGATCTATTTCACCGACCAGTTCCACCTGACCCCGGTGATGGCGGGTTATTGCACCGCGGCCTGCGTCTTTGCCGGGTCGCTGGTGCGGCCGATGGGCGGCGCGCTCGCCGACCGCATCGGCGGGGTCAAGGCGCTGATGATGGTGTTCGTCGTCGCCGCGCTGGCGCTCGCCGGGGTGCCGCAAGCCGACACGCTGCCCGCCGCACTCGGCCTGTTCGTCATCGCGATGCTCGCGCTGGGCACCGGCAACGGCTCGGTCTTCCAGCTCGTCCCGCAGCGCTTTTCGGCCGAGATCGGCGTGATGACCGGGCTCGTCGGCATGGCGGGCGGCATCGGCGGTTTCTACCTCGCCTCCTCGCTCGGCTTTGCCAAGCAATGGACGGGCAGCTTCGCGCCGGGCTTTTACATCTTTGCCGGGCTGGCGGTCGCCGCATTGATCGGACTGCTCTTCGTGAAGAGTCAGTGGCGCGCGACCTGGGGCGCCGCCGAAGGCGTGCGGATCTAGCCATGACCCGCACCCTCATCCTGCTGCTGGCGCTCGCGCCGGCCGGGGCGGCGCATGCCCAGCCCGTCCAACTCAAGCCGCTCGGCGAAGCGCGCCTCCGCCATGAAATGGTCGATCAGGACGGCCTCGCCGCAGATGCCGAAGCCCTGACCCTGCGCCTGCGCGCCGGGGTCGAGGCCAAGGCGGGGCGCTGGTCGGCGCTGGTCGAAGGGCAAGGCAATCTGGGACTTGTCGATGACTATTTCGACGGGCTCTACGGTGCCGCAACCCGCCCGATCATTGCCGACCCCGAAAATATCGCCCTCACCCGCGCCCAGCTGCGCTACGCCTCGCCCGCGCTGGCGGTGACCGCGGGACGGCAGCGGATAGGTTTCGGCGACGAGCGTTTCGTCGGCAGCGTCGGCTTCCGCCAGAACGGCCAAAGCTATGACGCGGTGCGCGCCGAAATCACGCCGGTGAAGGGGGTGAAGGCCGACCTTGCCTATGCGTGGAGCGTGCGGACGATCTGGGGCATCGACGGCGCGGGGGCGCGGCAGCAAGCGGTGTCGGGCGACAATGTCTTTGCCAATGTTCGCGCCCAGACCCCCGTCGGCAAGCTCAGCGGCTTCGCCTATCTGGTCGATCAGGACGAAACGGCAATGCAGGGTTTTCGCATGTCGAGCCAAAGCTATGGCGTCCGGCTCGATGGCAACCGGCCGATCGGCAAGGCAAAAATCGCGTACCAGCTGAGCTATGCGCGCCAGTCCGACTGGCACCGCAACCCCAACAACTACAGCGCCGACTATTATCTGGCCGATGTCGCGGTCGATTTCGGCGGACCGCGCCTGGGCGTCGGTTACGAGGTGCTGGGCGCGGGTTCAGGAGCAATCGGGGGCACCGCCCTCACCAGCTTTCAGACCCCGCTCGCCACCGGGTTCAAATTTCAGGGCTGGGCCGACAAATTTCTGGTCACCCCGCCCGACGGGATACGCGACCTGTATGCGAGCGCGGGGTGGAGCTGGAAGACGGTCGGGGCGCTGAAAGCGGTCACCGTGCAGGCGGCGTACCACGATTATCGCAGCGACCGCGCGTCGCGCTCCTATGGCGACGAGATCGACCTGCTCGCCAGCGCCAAGCTCGGCAAGGTCACCGGATCGGTGCGCTACGCCCACTACAACGCCGACCGCTTCGCCACCGACACCGACAAATTTTGGCTGCAACTGGACTGGATGCTGTGATGGAATACCGCCCCCTCAACCCCGGAACCGACACGCGCGAGCATCTGGTCGTGATCGGCAACGGCATGGCAGGGTGCCGCGCGGTCGAAGAGCTGCTCGCACGCGACGCCGACCGGTACCGGGTGACGATTTTCGGCGCCGAGCCGCGGGTCAATTACAACCGCATCATGCTCTCCCCCGTCCTTGCGGGCGAAAAGAGCTTTGACGACATCGTGATCAACGATGCCGGCTGGTATGCGGCGAACGGCATCGCGCTGGTCGCGGGCGACCCGGTGATGGCGATCGACCGAGCAGCAAAGACGGTGACGACGCGCGGCGGCACGACCGAAAGCTATGACCGGCTGCTGATCGCGACCGGTTCCGATCCGTTCATCATCCCGGTGCCGGGCAACGACCTGCCCGGCGTCATTGCGTTTCGCGACATGGACGATGTCGACACGATGCTGGCGGCGGCCGATGCGGGCGGCGATGCGGTGGTGATCGGCGGCGGCCTGCTCGGGTTGGAGGCCGCGCATGGGCTGAGCCTGCGCGGGATGAAGGTCACCGTCATCCACCTGATGCCGACGCTGATGGAACGCCAGCTCGACGAAGCCGCGGGGTGGCTGCTCAAAAACGCACTCGAAGCGCGCGGGCAGACGATCCTGACCGGCGCCGACACCGCCGAGATCGTCGGCGACGCCAAGGTCGAGGGGGTGAAGCTGAAAGACGGGACGCTGATCCCCGCCAGCCTCGTCGTCATGGCGGTCGGCATCCGCCCGTCAGTGGCGCTGGCGCGCGAAGCGGGCCTCGCCGTCGGGCGCGGCATCCAGGTCGATGACCATATGGTGACCAGCGACGCCGCGGTGCTCGCGGTTGGCGAATGCGTCGAGCATGACGGGCAGGTCTACGGCCTTGTCGCGCCTTTGTGGGATATGTGCCGCAGCCTCGCCGACGGGCTCGTCGAGCAGCCGACGGGCTATCGCGGCTCGGTGACCTCGACCAAGCTCAAGGTGTCGGGGATCGACGTGTTTTCGGCGGGCGATTTCTCGGGCGGCGACGGGTGCGAGGACATCGTGCTGCGCGACGCGAGCCGCGGCATCTACAAGCGCGTCATCGTCAAGGACGACCGGATCGTCGGCGCGGTGCTCTATGGCGATACCGCCGACGGCAGCTGGTATTTCGACCTGCTCAAGAAACAGGAGGATGTCTCCGACCTCCGCGACCTCCTCATCTTCGGTCAAGCCTTCGCCTCGGGAGGGGGCGCCGCGGACCCTAAGGCGGCCGTTGCGGCGCTTTCCGACGATGCGGAAATATGCGGCTGCAACGGCGTTACCAAGGGCCAGGTCGTGTCGTGCATCGCCAAGGGCGCGCACAGCCTCGATGCCGTGCGCGGCACCTGCAAGGCCTCGGCGAGCTGCGGCAGCTGTACCGGCCTCGTCGAAACGCTGCTCGCGCTGACGCTGGGCGACGACGTCCAGGCAGGGCCGAAAACGATGTGTAAATGCACCAGCTTCGGCCACGACGATGTGCGCCGCGAAATCGTCGCGCAGGGGATGCGCTCGATACCCGAAGTGATGCAGCAGATGCACTGGACAACCCCCGACGGCTGTTCGTCGTGCCGCCCGGCGCTCAACTATTACCTGCTCTGCGCGCTCCCCGGTGAGTATGTCGATGACCAGCAGAGCCGTTTCGTCAACGAACGCCTCCACGCCAATATCCAGAAGGACGGCACCTACTCGGTCGTCCCGCGCATGTGGGGCGGGCTGACCAACCCGACCGAGCTGCGCGCGATCGCCGATGTCGTCGAGAAATATGACGCGCCGATGGTCAAGGTGACCGGCGGCCAGCGGCTCGACATCTTCGGGATCAAGAAGGAGGATCTGCCCGCGGTGTGGGCCGACCTCAATGCCGCCGGGATGGTGTCGGGGCACGCTTATGGCAAGGCGCTGCGCACCGTGAAGACCTGCGTCGGGTCCGAATGGTGCCGTTTCGGCACCCAGGATTCGACCGGCCTTGGCGTCAAGATCGAACGGATGAGCTGGGGCAGCTGGATGCCGCACAAGTTCAAGATCGCGGTGTCGGGCTGCCCGCGCAATTGCGCCGAAGCGACGATCAAGGATTTCGGCATCGTCTGTGTCGACAGCGGCTACGAACTCCACGTCGGCGGCAACGGCGGCATCCACGTCCGCGTCACCGACCTGCTGTGCAAGGTCGCGACCGAGCAGGAGGCGATGGATTATTGCGCCGCCTTCATCCAGCTTTACCGCGAGGAAGCCCGTTATCTGGAGCGCACCGCGCCGTGGATCGAGCGCGTCGGGGTCGAGCAGATCAAGGCGCGGATCGTCGACGACATCGCGGGACGCGAGGCGCTGCGCGCGCGGTTCCTCTATGCTCAGAGCTTTTCGCAGGACGACCCCTGGGCGCAGCGCGCCGAGGGCGCCGAGGCCGAACATCATGCGCCGATGGCGCGCTTCATCCCGCAGGAGGCACTGGTATGACCATAGCAGAATGGCTCGACATCGGCTGGGTCGATCAGATCCCGGTGCGTGGCAGCCGCACCGTGCAGGTCGCGGGCGGCGACGACATCGCGGTGTTCCGCACGGCCGAGGGCAAGGTCTTCGCGCTGCTCGACCGCTGCCCGCACAAGCATGGCCGGTTGAGCCAGGGCATCGTCCACGGCGGCGCCGTCGCCTGTCCGCTCCATAATTGGCGGATTTCCCTATCGACCGGCGAAGCGCTCGGCGACGACAAGGGTTGCACCCCCACGGTGCCGGTCAAGATCGACGGCGGCCGCGTGCTGATCTGCCGCGCCAGCACGTTGAAGGCGGCGGCGTGACCAATAATTGCTCTACGCCGCTTGCTCCCCTCCCTCATAGGGAGGGGCTGGGGGTGGGTACGAGCGTCAGCGAGGCTCTCTTTTTCGGCAAGAACGCGCCGAGCGGGGCATTGAGCCCCGCCCGTCGCAACCCACCCCTAACCTCTCCCTATGAGGGAGGGGAATGATGACCGCCATCCGCACCACCTGCGCCTATTGCGGCGTCGGCTGCGGCATCCGCGCGACCGTCACCGGCGCGCGACAGGTCGAGATCGCGGGTGATCCCGACCATCCTGCGAACCGCGGCAAGCTCTGCTCGAAGGGTACGCATCTGGGCGAAACCGTCGGGCTTGAAGGCCGCCTGCTCCACCCCATGATCGGTCAGAAACGCGCTAGCTGGGACAAGGCGCTCGATCTTGTCGCGAAGAAATTCCGCGAGACCATCGCCCGCCACGGCCCGGGCAGCGTCGCCTTCTATGTTTCGGGCCAGCTGCTCACCGAGGATTATTATGTCGCCAACAAGCTGATGAAAGGCTTCATCGGCACCGCCAATATCGACACCAATTCGCGGCTGTGCATGTCGAGCGCGGTCGCCGGGCACATGCGCGCGTTCGGCGAGGACATCGTTCCCGCCACCTATGACGATCTCGACGCCGCCGACCTGATCGTCCTCGTCGGATCGAACACGGCGTGGTGCCACCCGATCGTCTATCAGCGCATTCGGGCGCGCTGCGATGCGGGGGCGAAGCTCGTCGTTATCGACCCGCGGCGGACCGAAACCGCCGAAGAGGCCGACCTGCACCTTGCGATCCGCCCCGGCAGCGACGTCGCGCTGATGAACGGGCTGTTGCACTATTGCCGCGAGGCGGGCGTGGTCGATCAGACTTACCTCGCCGCACATGTCGCGGTGCCCGACAATTTCTGGGACCAGCTTGGAGAGGGGAGCGACCTGTGGTCGGTGGCACGGACATGCGAAGTGCCGGCCGCCGACCTCAGGCGTTTCTATGAGCTGTTCGCCGCCCATCCGCGCACCGTCACGATGTTCAGCCAAGGGATCAACCAGGCGACCGCCGGCACCGATCAGGTCAACGCGATCCTGAACCTCCATCTCGCCACGGCACGCATCGGCAAGCCCGGCGCCGCGCCCTTCTCGATCACCGGCCAGCCCAATGCGATGGGCGGACGCGAGGTCGGCGGGCTGGCGACCACCCTCGCCGCGCATATGGATTTCGCGCCCGAGAATCGCGCGCGCGTTCAGCGTTTCTGGGCCGCGCCGGCGATCGCCGAAAAACCGGGACTGAAAGCGGTCGATCTGTTCCGCAGCATCGGTGAGGGACGGATCAAGGCGCTGTGGGTGATGGCGACCAACCCCGCGGTGTCGATGCCCGACGCCAACCGGGTGCGCGCGGCGCTGGCCGACTGTCCGTTCGTCGTCGTCAGCGATGTGATCGAAAAGACCGACACCGGCGCTTTTGCCCATATCCGCCTGCCCGCCGCCGCGTGGGGCGAAAAGGACGGCACGGTGACGAACAGCGACCGGACCGTCAGCCGTCAGCGCGCGCTGTTCCCGCTGCCCGGCGAGGCGATGCCCGACTGGTGGATCATCAAGGAAGTGGCGCGGCGCATGGGGTGGAAAAACGCCTTCACCTATGACCGCCCCGCCGACATCTGGCGCGAGCATTGCCGCCTGTCGACTTATGACAATGACGGCACCCGGCTGTTCGCGCTGCCCGGCGCGGCGCAGGGCGGCAATGCTGCTTATGACGACATGGCGCCGTTTCGCTGGGGCGGCGACCACCCCTTTGCCGACGGGCGCTTTTCAACCGAAGACGGCCGCGCGCAGCTGGTCCCGGTTGTCCAGAAGGCGCTGCCCGAACCGCTCGCCAAATGGCCGCTGACGCTCAATACGGGGCGTTACCGCGACCAGTGGCACACGATGACGCGCACCGGCCTCGCGCCCAAGCTGGCGCGCCATCGCGAGGAGCCACTGGTCGAGGTGCATCCCGACGATGGCGCGGCGCTCGATCTCACAGACGGCGGTCTCGCGCGCGTCGATACGCCGCAGGGCGACAGCATCTTTCGCGTCGCCTTTCACGCCGGGCAGCGGCGCGGCGAAGCGTTCGTTCCGATCCACTGGACCGACCGCACCAGCAGCGGCGGCCGCACCGGGCTGCTCTCGCGCCCGCTCGTCGATCCGGTCTCGGGCCAGCCGGGTTTCAAGCGCACCCCGGCTTCGATCGCCGCCGTCACGCCGAAATGGCGCGGCTTCCTGTTGCTCTCCCGTGAGCTTGCCGACACGCCGCGCTGCCTGTGGGCGACGCGGATCGCGGTGCCGTCGGGCGCGCTGTGGGAGCTTGCCGGTAACAACGACCTGCGCGCCATCGAGGCGCTGCTGCCCAAGGGCGAACGCATCGAGGCGCAGGATACGGCGCGCGGCACCCGCCGGATCGCAATCGTCGCCGACGGGCGGCTCGCCGCGGCGCTGTTCGTCACCGAAACCGGCGAGCTACCACCGCGCGACTGGCTGATCGCCCAGCTCGCTGCGCCCCAGGTCGCCCCGACGCTGCTCGCCGGGCGCGCGCCGGGGGTGCAGGCCGACCGCGGACCCATCGTCTGCGTTTGTTTCGACATCGGGCTCAAGACCATTGCCGCCGCGATCCGCGAACAGAGCCTGACCGACGTCGCGGCGATCGGCGCCGCGATCGGCGCCGGGACCAACTGCGGATCATGCCGCCCCGCGCTCGCCAAACTCATCGCCGAGGAGAAGACCCATGCCGCATGACGATTTCGCGCCGGGCAGCGTGTGGCTGGTCGGCGCCGGGCCGGGCGATCCCGAGCTGCTGACGATTAAGGCAGTGCGGCTGATCGAGGCCGCCGACATCGTGTTTACCGACGCGCTGGTCGGACCCGGCATCCTGGCGCTGATCCCGTCGCACGTCGAGCGCGTGAGCGTCGGCAAGCGATCGGGCCGTCATTCAAAGGATCAGAGGGCGATCGACGCGCTGCTAGTGGCGGCCGCCGCCGCGGGCAAGCGCGTCGTCCGGCTGAAAGGCGGCGACCCTTCTCTGTTCGGCCGCGCCGCCGAAGAGATCGTGGCGCTCCGGGCGGCGGGCCATCCGGTGCAGATCTGCCCCGGCATCACCGCCGCCAGCGCCGCGGCGGCATCGGCCGGCCTTTCGCTGTCGCTGCGCGGGGTCGCGCGCGACGTGCGCTTCGTCACCGCGCACAGCCAGCGCGGCGAAGCACTCGACCTCGACTGGGATGCGCTGGCGAAAACCGGCACCACGCTGGCCTTTTACATGGGACGCAGCGCCGCCGACGCCATTTCGCGCGAGCTGATCGCGGCGGGCATGGCGGCCGACACCCCGGTCCTGATCGTCTGCGACGTCAGCCTGCCCAGCGAAAAACAGCTGACGACCAGGCTCGACCTGCTCGGGCTCGCCACGCGTGCGCTCGCCGACAAGGCGCCGACGCTGATCCTGGTGGGTGAAGCGATGCGCCAATTGACGCGGGCCGAGCTTCGCGATCTGATCGGCAGCAAGGCGCCCGCCGACCTTTGATCGGTCAGAATTATTGCGCCTGGCGCGCGGCCCAGCCACCGTCGCGCGCGGCGCGTTCGGCGTCGGCGTCCAGCGGTTCACCGGCCATCATGCCCGCCGCCATCGCGGCCAGTTCGCCAGACGCAGCCTGCCGATAATCGCCGCGCGCTTGGCCGCGCCGGGTGCGTTCCAACTGCCAGCCGCCGCCGGCTCGGCAGCCGATGCCGTCGATCGTGCCGCTCTCAAAACTTCGGCAATAGCGACCGGCGTTGTCGCGGAAGCTGAGCCCGATCCGCACCGCCGCGTCGACGGGCTGGTTCGATGCCAGCCGGGTGTCGAGCGCATCGGCCAGCGGCCCCGACGCCACGAGCACGCCATTCTCGCTCGTCACATCGGCGGTCGGCGCCCATGGCTGCAACCCGATGGTCAGCCCGAGCACCAGCGAGGCCGCAAGCGCCCCCCAGTGCATCGCTTCAAAGCGCGAACGCCGGGCCGCGCGGCGGCCGTCCAGGCTGGTATCGACCTTGTCATCCATGACCAGCAGTGCGCTGAGACGCTCGGGCACGGCTTCTTCGGCAACCGGGGCGTAGTGCGCGGTCAATTGGGTCCGCAGCGCCCGGAGGCGCGCAATCTCTGCCGCCAGCGCAGCGTCGCCAGCCGCGTCGCGTTCGACCCGGCGGGCGGTCAGATCGTCGAGTTCGCCGTCGACGAACGCCGCGACAATGTCGGGGTCAAAGCTCATGCTGCCTCTCCCAGATAATGGATCAAGGTTTCGCGTCCGCGCGCCAGGCGCGAGGTGACAGTGCCGATCGGCACCTCCAATATGTCCGCGGCTTCGCGGTAGGCATAGCCTTCGACGAGCACGAGCATGACGACCTCGCGCTGTTCGTCGGGCAGACGCGCCATCGCGCCATCGACGTCGCCGCGCAAAGCGCCGGCCTCGACCTCGGCGATCCCGTCACCGGCGATCTGTACGACGTCGCCGTCGATCGATTGATGCGACCCACGGCGGCCGGCGGCGCGGCGCTCGTCAATCCAGAGGTTGCGGGTGATGCGATACATCCAGCTATCCAGTCTTGTTCCTTGTTGCCACTGATCGCGTGATTTCAAGGCGCGTTCGATGGCCGCCTGACACAGGTCGTCGGCATCGCTGGCGTGGCGCGTCAAACCGCGCGCAAACCGGCGCAAGCGCGGTAACAGGGCCACCAGTTCCTCTTCGAAGCGCATATCCGCCTTTTCATCACAGCTGCGGAAGAAACGACGCGATCCTATCGTTTCTTCCGCGACATGCTAAAGTTTTTCCAAATCATGCAGCGGCCCCCTGCCGCCACCCCGCTCGAACGAGGAATTTTCGTGCGATATCTGACCGCCCTGTTGCTGATGATCGGCCTGTTGTTGGGGAATGAGCCGCAGCTGCGCGCCCAGATTGCGCTGCCTTCGGTTCAGCTTCCCGACACGGCGCGCACTTTGCCCCCCCTCCCCGACCTTGGCAACCAGCCGCTGATCGCGGTGGGCGATACATTGGCGCAGGCACGATTGGGCCGGATCACGGACATCTTGCGCACCCAGCGTGACCGGATCGAGCCCGACCGCAACGGCCAGCCTGCGGTTCGCGGCATCCTGATCGCCACCGGCATCGACGACGCAATGATTGCGCGCGCGCAAAGCGACGGGTTCAAACTGATCGATCGCGATCGCATCGACGGGCTCGATCTGGAAATCGCCCGCTTTGCCGTGCCGCCCGGGCAAAGCCTGGCGCGGGCGCAAAAGCGCCTCGCCAAGCGCCTCCCCGATGCCGCCATCGATGCCGATCATCTCTATTTTGCCAGCGGGCCGGGCGGTCTGCTTCCCGCCGCGGCGCTGGCCACTGCTCCCGCCCGATCGTCCGCAACGCCGCTGGGCCTGATCGACGGCGGCGTCGCCGCGCATCCGTCGGTGGCGGGCCGGGTCGAGCAACGCGGTTTTGCCAGCGGCGCCCCGACCGCCAGTCGCCACGGGACGGCGGTCGCATCGCTGCTGATCGGCAACGGCGCCGTGCGCGGCGCGGCGCCGGGGCAATCGCTGCTTGCCGCCGATGTCTTTGGCACCGACCCGGCCGGCGGCAACGCGAGCGCCATCGCGCGGGCGCTCGGCTGGCTCGCCGGGCGCGGAGTCGCGGTGACGACGATCAGCCTGGTCGGCCCCGACAACAAGCTGCTCGCCATCGCGATATCGCGCGCCCAGCAGCGCGGCATGCTGATCGTCGCGGCGGTCGGCAACGACGGTCCCGCCGCACCGCCCGCCTATCCCGCCTCCTATAAGGGTGTGTTCGCGGTGACCGGCGTCGATGCCAAACAGCGCGTCCTGACCGAAGCCGGACGGGCGCTGCATGTCGATTTCGCGGCCCCCGGTGCCATGGTGCTCGCCGCCACCGGCGCGGCGACGGCCGAACGGCTGCGCGGCACCTCGTTTGCCGCGCCGCTGGTCGCCGGGCGGCTCGCGCACCATTATCCCGCCGCATCGACCGGCCATATCGCGGCCGCGGTCACCGCACTGGTCGTCGAGGCCCGCGATCTGGGCAAGACGGGCCGCGACAAAATCTATGGCCATGGCCTGATCTGCGGGCGCTGCGGCGGCCAGTAACCTCGGCGGGCTTTTTTTCGGAAGAATTTCGCCAGCCCCATCGTTCTCCTCTCAGACCCGCCCCTTCGGGTCGCAAATTCAGGAGACGAACAATGGCTAATCGCATTTTCATTTCGAGCCTCGCGCTGGCCGCGGCGGCGATGACATTTTCGGCCCCGGCGTCGGCGCAGTTGCTGGGCGGCAGCGGCGGGCTTGGTGGCGGGCTCGGCGGCGGGCTCGGTAGTGGGCTGGGCGGGACGCTCGGCAATCCGACCGGTCCGATCGGCGGCACCCTTGGTTCCGCCGGCGAGCTCGGCGGTTCGGGCCGCGGCGACACCCAGATCGATCGCCGCTCGGGCCGGGTCCAGGGCAAAGGCAGCGCCGATGCCAACGGCAAAGGCTCGGCCAACGGCAATGGCGACCTGCTCGGCAACCGCCTGGGCGGCAGCGCCAATGGATCGGGCAACGCCGCGGGTAGCGGCGCCATCGACGCTCAGGCGGTCGGCACCGACTTTGTGGGTCAGACCGCACGCGGCGCGGTTGGCACCGCGCGGGGCACCGCTTCGACCGTCACCGGCACCGCGCGCGGTGCGGTCGGGACTGTCCGCGATCGGGCCGGTGGCGCGCTGTCAGGCGTCTCAGGCAGTGCCAGCGGCGCTGGCTCGGTCGCGGGCAGTTTTCAGGGCGGACTGGGCCAGCTGGCCGCCGCGGGCAGCGGCGCCGCAAACGGCAGCGGCATGTTCGCGGTCGAACCGGGCATGCCCGTCACCGACCCGCGCGGCAAAGTGATCGGTTATGTCCAGACGTTGCGCCAGACCGGCAGCGGTGTCGTGCAGGCGGTGACCGTCGAAGTCGGCAACCGCGTTGCCACGCTGCCTGCCGCCAGTTTTGCGGGCTCTGGCGACGTGCTGGTCACCGGCATGACCAAGGGTCAGCTGAAAAAAACCGCCGATCAGCAGGACGAGGCCGCAAGCCAGCCTGCCAACCGGCCCGCGAGCCAGTCGGCGAGCGAACCCAGCAGCCAGCCCGCACCGCAGGCTGCCCAAAAAAGCAATCGCGCCGATCGCGGCAACACCCGCGCCGACTGACGATTTGGTATCTCGAAAGAGGGAATACGCCGGCCTTTGCGCCGGCGTATTTTTTTGCCGCTCGGGCGCTCCGTCCCTTCCGATCAGACCGCTGTCCTGATTTCGATCAGCCGGCACCGGCGCGAGGGCGCTTGTGCGCCCTTGCCCGCGATGCTAAAAAACTTGGGCATCACGCGGGGGCGGGGGCGATTTCATGAATCAATTGCTGAAGAGTGTCGATTCAATCCCGAAACCGGGTTTCGGTTCACCTGGGCCATGGTTCAAAGCCCATGTTCTGGATGGGAACCCGCACTATAGTTTTCACACCGTCGCCGGCCGCGTCACTGTCCTGTTTTTCATGGGAACCGCTGCGACGCACGAGATCAAAGCGGCGCATGACATACTGATCGGTTCCGCGGACCGCTTCGACGACCGCCAATGCTGTTTTTTCGGAATCACGGTCGATCCGGACGATGAACCCGCGGGCCGGATCAAAACCCGGATTCCGGGCATCCGCTATATCCTCGACGACGATCGCGCAGTCAGCACCGCCTATGGCGCCTGCCGCGACGGATCGGACCTGTACGAACCCTATATCATGATCCTCGACCGCCAGCTGCGCGTCGCGGGGCGCTTTTTCATTGCGGACGTGCAGGACGCACTGGCGCTGGTCGAAAGCCTGATCGACGAAGCCGCGCCGGAGGATTGGGCGCCGGTGCTGCTCGTCCCGCGGGTGCTCGACCTGGCCACCTGTCAGACGTTGATCCAGCTGTACGACGCCGATGGCGGCCAGGAGTCGGGCTTCATGCGCGACGTCGGCGGCAAGACGGTGACGATCATCGACCATGGCCACAAGCGCCGGTCCGATGTCACGATCAAGGATGATGCGCTGTGCCGGATGCTCAATGTGCGGGTCAATCGATGCCTGCGACCGGCCATTCAACGCGCGTATAATTTCGACGTGACGCGGATGGAGCGATATATTGTCGCTTGTTATGACGCATCGGTCGGCGCCCATTTTCGCGCCCACCGCGACAACACGACCATGGGCACCGCGCATCGCCGCTTTGCGGTGACTATCAACCTGAATGATGAATTCGACGGCGGCGAGCTGCGGTTTCCCGAGTTCGGCACCCGGACCTATCGCGCGCCGCCCGGCGGCGCGATCATCTTTGGCTGCGGCCTACTCCACGAAGCGACGCCGGTCACCAAGGGGCGGCGCTACGCCTTCCTGCCCTTTCTTTATGACGATGCCGCCGCGGCGCAGCGCGAGGCCAACAACCCGTATCTGGGCGACGGGGTCGGCGTCTATCGGAAATAGCCGCTTTCGCCAGATCAAAGTTCGATCGAGATTTTCACATTCTGGGCCTTGATGCCGGCGAGCGCCGCGATGCTCAGTTTCGCGGCATAGATCATGATGCTCAACCGCTGCGGATTGGCGAGACCGGCCGGGATCTCGCCATGTTGCCAGCCCGTCGAAATCATCATGTCGAGTTCGTCGTCATGCGATGCCGCCTCGAGGCCACCGACGAGTTCGAGTTGCGATATGCCGAGCACGCTGGCCAGCACCCGCAGGTTGCTCAGGCGCGGCTGCGTCTTGCCCGACTCCCACGCCCAGATCGTTGGCCGACTCAATCCCGTGCGGACCGCAAGTTCGGACCGGCTGATCCCGCACTGTTCGCGAAACCGGCGCAGCCGCATCGGCAAGGGTTCGACCATTTCAAATTCGATCGGGTGGGCCGAAGCGCTCATTGCGATAATGCTTCGCGCCGCGCAGACTGCGGGGCGCGGGGCGAGCAATATCGACTTTCGCCGCGCTCGGTCGGGCCTGGTATCAAGCCGACTTCGCTGATGATATCCGCATCCATTGACGCCCCCTCAAGCACCGCGCCACGATAGATAGTGAATCTCAGAAATCGCAGTTTTCCGCCATTCCCCGATGGGGACATGCGAAAATCCGCCTGTCCCGCGATCGCACATGTCGCGGCCGAACGCTGCGCTTGGCTCGGGGGCTAGAACGCGGTGCCCAGCGCGATCGAAAATGTCTTTGCCCGGTCGCCGTTCTGACGCACGACCGGTTGCGCGAGGTTGAAGCGCAGCTTGCCGGGACCGGCATTGAACGACAGGCCGACACCCACCGCGACCCGCGGCTTTGCCGAATTGCCGATCAGCCGCTCGCCCGGCAACAGCTCGGCTTTGGAGGCGCCGAACACCGAACCGGCGTCGACGAAAAGGCTGGGCGACACGCCGAACTTGTCCATCGCCCCGTCGAGCCGAAACGACACTTCGAGCCGCCCCACATAATAAGCGCGGCCGCCGACCGCCGTCGTCAAACCCGCAGGGGCGGTCAACGGCACCACTTTGGGTCCGATCCCGCGCAGGTCGAAACCGCGCATGCTGTTGCCGCCGATATAGAAGCGGTCGAACAGCGGAATCTCGCGACCGCCGATCGGCTTCATCAGCCCGCCCTCGATACCCAGCGAAACATCGATATTGCCGCTGAGCCGGCGATGAAAACTGCCGCCGACACGCGTCCGCACATAGCGTGTGGTGCCGCCCGGTCCGGCGACGTCCTGCGTCACCCGCAACTGGAACCCGCGCGTCGGATCGACCGTGCTGTCGCGGCGATCAAGGCTGACCGAAACGCTGATCACCGAACTGGTCGACTGGCCGAGCGCGTTGCAAAAGGGGCTGCCGTGAAGCCCGACATCGCACTGGGCGTTTTTCTGGCGGATGACGAAATCCTCGTCGGCATATCGATAATTGGCCGCGATGCGCAAACCGCGGCCCAGCGGCTTGCCGAGGTAGACATTCACCCCGCGCGCGGTTTGCCGGAACACCGAGGATTTTTCCTGTTCGTCGAACCCGACCGCCGTGGATCGCGAATAAAAGAAGGTCGGCGCCACCGACAGCTTGCTGCCCATGAAATTGGCGTCGGCGACCCCGAACTCGGCCAGCCGCTGGATCTTCGAATAGCGCACCGAGGCGGTGATGTCGCGGCCGGGGGCGCCGATATTGGTGCGGGCAATCTTGACCGTGCCGATCGGCCCTTCGAGCGAGGAATAGCCGCCCGAAAAGGCAAGGCCGCCGCGCGGCAACGTCTTGATCGACAGCGGGTCGGTTTCACTGGCCTGGCCGTCAGCGCCGTCGATGCCCGTCGCGATGTCGGTCACCGCTTCGGCGTCGCTTTCGCCTGCCATCCCGCTATCGTCCGCGGCCGCTCCCAATTGGGAGGCATCGGGGCGCGCAGCCAGCGCGGCGCGCCGCGAACCGGGATCGTCCAGCCAGGGCGTGGTCGACACATCGGCATCGAACGCCGGAAATTTGCGCAGGCTCGCCGCCGCTTGCCGGCCGCTGCGCTTGGCGCCGCTGATCGCGAAGCACGGCGGTCCCATGCGGTTCTGCGCCGCAATGACGCAGGAGAGATGCACCATGTCGGCGGGCAGCGCCGGCGCATCGAACGCGGTGACGGGCGCCGACGGCGGAAAACGCGCCGCGAAGACCGGCTCCAGCCGCGTCGGCACCGACTTCGCCGTCGTGCGTGACACACGGCTGCGCTTCGTCCCCTTGCCGCCGCCGACCCGGTCGTCGGACTGCGTCGCGGGTGACGAACGCTTGCTGTCAAGCGGTTCGCTCCCCGTGTCCGGGCAGTCGCCACAGGCCCACCCGCCGCTTTGCCATGCGTC
>Ga0209232_1000314_pt1 | contig 31202 bp, 26 predicted proteins | sample ETNvirenome_2_60_FD_184066 | JGI IMG/M metagenome (GOLD analysis project Ga0209232, IMG submission 184066) | Marine viral communities from the Pacific Ocean - ETNP_2_60 (SPAdes) (version 2) | ecosystem: Environmental > Aquatic > Marine > Oceanic | place: Pacific Ocean | collected 2013-06-22
CTGTCGACGTGGCGCAAGGTCGATAGCCCCCACCCGCTGCGACTAACGAACAAGTTCGTAAGTCTCGCTGCCCTCCCCTGAAGGGGAGGGCTGTTTTAAGTTGCGCCCGCGCCTTTCTGGGCCTTATCCTGACCGAAAAGATGAGAGGAATGCCCAAATGTCCGGAATGCAAAGCCAGCCGCTGCTGGTCACCAGCCTGATCGACCATGCCGCGCGCGAACATGCGGGGCGCGAAATCGTGTCGCGCTGGGCCGATGGCAGCGTCACGCGATCGACCTGGGGCGAGGTTGGGCATGATGCGCGCCGCTTTGCCGCGGCGATGGCGCGGCTGGGCCTGACCAAGGGCGACCGCATCGCGACGCTGGCGATGAACCACGGCCATCATCTGGTCAGCTGGTACGGCAGCGCCGGCATCGGCGGGGTGTTGCACACCGTCAATCCGCGGCTGTTCGACGAGCAGCTGGTCTATATCATCAACCATGCCGAGGACCGCGTGCTGCTGTTCGACGCGATGTTCCTGCCGATCGTCGAGCGGCTGCGCGGTGAGTTGACGACGGTCGAACATTTCATCCTGTTCGATGCCCCGGCGCAGGACGGCTATCTGGCGTACCGCGACCTGATCGATGCCGAGGACGGCAGTTTTCAATGGGTCGAACTCGACGAGCGCGATCCGGTCGGGCTCTGCTACACCAGCGGCACGACGGGCAATCCCAAGGGGGTGCTTTACGAGCATCGCTCGAACGTCATCCATGCGATTACCGAGATTCAGCCCGACGTGTTCGATATGTCGAACCGCAGCGTGATCCTGCCGATCGTGCCGATGTTCCATGCCAACAGCTGGGGCATTCCTTTCGCCGCGGCAACGGTGGGGGCGAAGCTGGTCTTTTCGGCTACCAATGATGCGGCGGTGCTGTGCGATCTGATGCATAGCGAGGGCGTGACGCACAGCGCCGGGGTGCCGACGGTGTGGATCGCGATGTTCGCGCATATGGACGCGACCGGGATCGATTATGGCAAGCTGCACCGCGTCATCATCGGCGGGTCGGCCTGCCCACGCGCGATGATCGAACGCTTTATGAAAGCGGGGATCGACGTCGGCCACGCATGGGGGATGACCGAAACCAGCCCGATCGGCACGATGGGCAAGCGGCCGTGGAACTGGGACGAAATGAGCTTCGACGCGCGCGTCGATGTCGTCGCGCGGCAGGGCTGTCCGCCGTTCGGCGTCGAGCTGCGCATCGTCGACGACGCGGACAACGAACTGCCGCGTGACGGGGTTACGAGCGGGCGGCTGCAATGCCGCGGGCCGTGGATCATCCAGCGCTATTTCAAGGCCGACAGCGACGCCGCCGATGCCGACGGCTGGTTCGACACCGGCGACGTGTCGGTGATCCACCCCGATGGCGTCATGCAGATCACCGACCGCGCCAAGGATGTGATCAAATCGGGCGGCGAATGGATAAGCTCGATCGAGCTGGAAAATGCCGCGGTCGGCGCGCCGGGGGTGCAGGAAGCGGCGGCGGTCGGCGTCTATCACCCCAAATGGGACGAGCGGCCGATCCTGCTGATCGTCAAAAAACCGGGCGCCGAGGTCAGCGAGGCGAGCGTGGTCGAATATCTGAAGGACAAGATCGCCAAATGGTGGCTGCCCGACGAGGTCGTGTTCGTCGACGAGTTGCCGCACACTGCGACGGGCAAGATTTTGAAGCGGCAGATCCGGGATGACTATAAGGATTACAAGCTGAAGTCGCTGGCCGAGGCCTAAAACAATTCCATCTGCCCATCGCGCTCGGGCGGCCTGAACAAATCCGACCGTAGCGACGGGAAGCGGCGGTCCATGCCATGTTCGCGCGCCGCGCGTTTGACGCGGGTGCGGATCAGCTGGGCCCAGACGCCCTGGCCCTTCATCCGCGTGAAGAACCCCGCGTCATTGTCGCGGCCGCCGCGGATGTCCTGGACCATATGCATCACCTTGTCGGCGCGATCGGGATAATGCGCGGCGAGCCAGGCGCGGAACAGCGGCGCAACCTCATAGGGCAGACGCATCAATATGTACGACGCGCGGATCGCACCCGCCTCGGCGGCGGCGGCCATGATCGCCTCAATCTCATGATCGGTGATCGCGGGGATGATCGGCGAGATATTGACCTGCGTCGGCACCCCGGCGTCGATCAACTGGCGGATCGCGGCGAGACGGCGGCGCGGGTGCGGCGCGCGGGGTTCGAGGGTGCGCGCGAGGCCGGGGTCGAGCGTCGTGACCGAGATCGCGACCCCGACCAGATTGTCGCGCGCCATCGCCGCGAGCAGGTCAACGTCGCGCAGCAGCCGGTCGGACTTGGTGGTGATGAGCAGCGGGTGCCGCGTTTCGGCAAGCACCTCGATCACCGACCGCGTGATGCCCCATTCGCGCTCGATTGGCTGGTAACCGTCGGTGTTGGTACCGATCGCCAGCGGCGCCGCGCTGTAACCGCGCTTCGCCAGCTCGGCACGCAGCAGCCTGGCCGCGTCGGGCTTTGCGAACAGGCGGCTTTCAAAATCGAGGCCGGGCGACAGGTCGTGAAAGGCGTGGGTCGGGCGCGCGTAGCAATAGATGCAGCCATGTTCGCAGCCGCGATAGGGGTTGATCGAGCGGTCGAAGCCGATGTCGGGCGAGTTGTTGCGCGCGATGATCGTTTTGGGATGCTCGACGGTGACGGTCGTGCGCAGCGGCGGCGGGGCACCGTCGATCAGCTCGGCGGCATCGAGCCAGTCGCCGTCGGCCTCGCGGTCGAGCGATCCGGTGCGCGTCGGGCGCGGGTTATTGGGCGCGCCGCGGCCCGAGATCGGGGGGAGGGGTTTGGTTGATTCCATCGGCGAAGAATATCGCGCCAACCAGAACAAAGAAAGAACATTTACACTCGTCATTCCCGCGAAAGCGGGAACCCAGTCCCGCCCTTCCAGGCACGCGCCACGCCGCTCTGGGTCCCCGCTTTCGCGGGGATGACGAAATTAGCGTGGCGTCATTCCATCAACCGCGGCATCAGTTCGACGAAATTGCACGGCTTGTGCCGGCTGTCGAGCTGGGTTGCCAAAATGCCTTCCCACGCATCGGTCACCGCCCCGGTCGAACCGGGCAGCGCAAAGATATAGGTGCCGCGCGCGACGATGGCGCAGGCGCGCGACTGGATCGTCGAGGTGCCGATCGTCTGGTAGCTGAGCCAGCGGAACAGCTCGCCGAACCCCGGAATGTCCTTGCCGTCGAGCCGGTGCAGCGCCTCGGGGGTCACGTCGCGGCCCGTCAGCCCGGTGCCGCCGGTCGTGATGACGACGTCGACCTCGGGGTCGTCGATCCAGTTGTGGAGGCGCGAGACGATCAGGTCGGTTTCGTCGCGGATGATCGCGCGCGCCGCCAGAATATGTCCCGCGGCGGTCAGCAAGTCTGCGAGCTTGTCGCCCGAGCGATCCTCGGCCGCGCTGCGGCTGTCCGAAATCGTCAGCAGCGCAATGCGGACCGGTTTGAAGACAAGGCTTTCGTCGATCGGCATCGGGCGATGATCAATCGGCGTTGCCGAGGCCGCCGGCATAAGTCAGGCGGATGCGATCCTTGCCGTCGGGAAAACGCGGCATTTTACCCTGCGCCAGCGCGGCGCGGCTGTCCGATGGCTTGCCCTGCTGCGCTTCGTACATCCAGTAATTGCGCAGCACGATGCCGACATAGCCGCGCGTTTCCCAATAAGGGATCGATTCCATGTAGAGCAAAGGATCGCCGCCATCGCGGATTTCCGACTGCCATCGCGCGATCGGCGTCGGGCCGGCGTTGTAGGCGGCAATGACCTTGAGCAATTGCCCGCCGGTCGAGCTGTCCTTGCTGAGATATTGCAGATAGCGCTGGCCGAAATCCATGTTGACGGCGGGGGTCTTGAGGTCGCCGGGACCGCGCCCGTCGCCGCCCCAGCGCGCCAGATCGGATGCGGTGCCCGGGCGGACCTGCATCAGCCCGGTGGCGCCCGCGGGGCTGACCGCGGTGCGCTGGAAGCGCGATTCCTGAAGCGTGTGGGCAAAGACCAGCGCCGGATCGACCTTCCACCCCCCATTGGGCTCCCATTTGGGCTGCGGATAGCGGGCCTGCGCCGCGGGCTTGCGCCCCTGCGGGGTGTTGTGGGCGAGGTAGAGCTGGGTTTCGGGCAGGCTGAGCGCCCCGGCGATGCCGAGCAGCTGCTCGTGCTGGCGCGCGTCGCCGATCCGCGCCTGGTGGCGCAGCACCGCGTCGGCATATTTATCCTCGCCAATCTCCGACAACGCCATCGCGGTGCGGACATTGGGCAGGTCGGCCAGCGCGCGCCACGCGCTGCGGTCGGCGCGCACGCTTTCGCGCTGACTGGTCGTCTCGACGCCCAGCGTCTCGACCGCGAGCAGGCCGTAAAAGGTTTCTTCGTTGGCCGCGGCGGCGCGCAGGCGCGATTGCACCGATGCCGGGTCGCCGGCGGCGATCGCGGCGCGCGCCGACCAATAATAAGCGGCGGCGCGCAATTCGCTGTCGGGGGCTTCGCGCGCGACGCGGTCAAAGGCTGTCAGCGCGGTGCGATAGTCGCGGGTGCGCCACGCGGCGAGCCCCTGGACCCATGCGCCCTGCGTCGACCAGGCGCTGCGGCCCGAGGTACAAGCGAGTGCCACGCGCAGCGCGTTCGCATCGTCATTTTCGATATAATAGGACCAGGCAACCTTCTGGCGCCATTCGTCGCGCGCTTCGGGGGTCAGCCGGTCGGCCACCGCGTTAAGCAGCGCTTCGGCGCCTGCGGGATCGTCGTTCTTGATCCGGTCGGGGATGCTACTGGCCAGGCTGGCGGCGACTGGGTCGCCGCCCACGGCATCGGCACCAAGGCGCCGCGGCGCACTGCCCGCCCAGGCGAGGCGCGCCTGCGACGGCAGGCTCGGCAAGTCGGTCGCACCGCGCTTGGCGGCGAGGCGGCCGAGCTGTTCGGCCTGCGGCAAATAGGGCGAGCGCGACAGGATCGGCAGGATGTCGGCGACCTCGGCGCGCGGGCTGCCGGCTGCGGTCAGCAGTTCGGCGCGCAGGAAGTCGGCAAGCGGTCCCCCCTTTTCGTCGGCGTCGGCGCCGTCGAGCAGTGCTTTTGCGTCGGCCCAACGCTGGCCGCGGATCGCGGTCAGCACCTGGGTATAAAGCTGTTTCTGTTTTGACGACAAAATGTCGGGCACCGTTTGCGGCGCCGAAGCCAGATCGCGGCTGCTGGCATCGGCGGCCCATGCGGGGGCCGCGCCGATGGCCATGGCCAAAATTGCGCTTGATAGAAAAGTCCTGGTCATCATTTTCATCTGTCAACGTCCCCGGTTGAACAGTTTCAGGCTGTCCCAGGCCGCCGCCTTTTGCGCCGGCCGGGCCAGGAGCATCGCGGGATGCGCCACCGCCACTGTCGCCACCTTGCCGCCTTCTTGGTTAATATCCAGTAACTTCCCGCGCGTGTCGGGCAATTCGCTTGCCGCGGCCATGCGGACGATGTCGCTGCCGATCAGCAGCAACCGGCCAGGGTTCGCCAGCCGCAGATGGTGCCACAGCAACCGGTCGAGTTCCGCCGCCTCGTCGCTGTCGCAGCGGCCGCCCGCGGGGCGGGTGACCGCAAGGCTGGCGACATAACAGTCGGCGCGCGCGGTTCCGATCGCGAGCAGCATCGCGTCGAGCAATTGTCCCGCGGCGCCGCTGAACAATGTCCCGTCGCGCTGGTCGTCGATTTCGGGCCAGGCGGTGAGCAGCATCAGCGGCGCGCCCGCCTGCCCGACGGGCAGCACCCGGCGCGCGTCCCATTGGCTGCCGGGAACATCGTCGCTCGTCGCCAGCCATTGCTGGAAATCGTCCCAGCCGTCGGGAAAGACCACGGGGCCTTTGGTTTCAGCGGGTTGCGGAGCGTCCTTGCGCTGCAACGCGGCGGGCAGCGGTGCCAGTTCGGGCTCGGAAGCGGCGGGCGGCTTAGGCTTGGCCGCCGCAGCGTCATTCGCGGGCGGCAGCACCAGCCAACCGGCAGGTTCTTCGCCGACCAGCGCATCGACTCCCGCCAGCGACCACCAGTCGGTTATGCTTTCCGCCAGCGCCAATGATTGCGACCCACCCATGTAATTTGTTCAAACAGGCTGTTGACGGACACGTCAATTGGCGGGCATCGCAATTCGTGACAGAATGAGCGCCGCTTACGATGAACGATCGGCGCCGGGACGGCAGAAAGGTATTTGCGGTGAGCGAACGGGAATCGATGCCCTATGACGTGGTCATCGTCGGCGCAGGCCCGGCGGGGCTTTCGGCGGCGATCCGCCTCAAACAGCTGGCGAACGAGACGGGTAGCGAATTGTCGGTCTGTATCCTGGAAAAAGGGTCCGAGGTCGGCGCGCATATCCTGTCGGGGGCGGTGATCGATCCCAAGTCGCTCGATGAATTGCTCCCCGAATGGCGGACCCAGGGCTGCCCGATGGCCGAGGTGCCGGTGAACGACAACCAGCATTGGGTGCTCACCAAAACCAAGAAGTTCGGCATGCCCGAATTCATCACCCCGCCGTTCATGCACAACGTCGGCACCTACACCGGCAGCCTGGGCAATCTGTGCCGCTGGCTCGCCGAGCAGGCCGAAGGGCTGGGGGTCGAGATTTTCCCCGGCTTTCCGGCGGCCGAGATCCTCTATAACGACGATGGTTCGGTCAAAGGCGTCGCGACCGGCGACATGGGGGTCGCGCGCGACGGCAGCCACAAGGGCGATTATGCGCCGGGGCTGGAACTCCATGCGAAATATACCTTCTTTGGCGAAGGGGTGCGCGGCCACCTGACCAAGATGCTCAAGCCGCAGTTCGCGCTCGACGCCGATTGCGAGCCGCAGGTTTACGGTCTAGGCGTCAAGGAATTGTGGGACATCGATCCCGAAAATCACGCGCCGGGCCGCGTGATCCACACCCAGGGTTGGCCGCTCGACGAGAACGCCAATGGCGGCGGCTTTCTCTATCATCAGGCGAACGGACAGGTCGCGCTGGGGTTCGTCACCTGGCTCAATTACCGCAATCCGCACATCTCGCCGTTTCAGGAGATGCAAAAGTGGAAGACCCATCCCGCGATCGCCGCGATCCTGAAGGGCGGCAAGCGCGTGTCCTATGGCGCGCGCGCGATCAGCGACGGCGGGTACCAGTCGGTGCCGAAGCTGGCGTTTCCCGGCGGCGCGCTGATCGGCGACAGCGCCGGTTTCCTCAACGTCCCGCGGATCAAGGGCACCCATACCGCGATGAAATCCGGCATGATGGCGGCGGAGGCGGCGTTTGCGGCGGTGATCGCCGGGCGGAGCGGCGATGTGCTCGATGCCTATCAGGCGGCCTATGACGCCAGCTGGGTCAAGAAAGAGCTGAGCGTGGTGCGCAACGTGCTGCCGCTCGTCGAAAAATGGGGCGATCTGGGCGGGACGATACTGTCGGGGATCACGATGTGGCTCGAAACGCTCAAGATCAAAGTCCCGTTCACGATGAAGCATCATCCGGACAATGAGAGCCTGTACCGCGCCGACATGATGCCGAAGCCCGATTATCCGAAACCCGACGGGGTGCTCACTTTTGACCGCCTGTCCTCGGTGTTCGTGTCGAACACCAATCATGAGGAGGATCAGCCGGTCCATTTGCAGCTGAAAGACCCGTCGATTCCGGTGGCGTACAACCTGCCGATGTATGACGAACCGGCGCAGCGTTATTGCCCGGCGGGGGTCTATGAGATCGTCGGCGAGGCCGAGGGCGATCCCAAATTCGTCATCAACGCGCAGAATTGCGTCCATTGCAAGACGTGCGACATCAAGGATCCGACCCAGAATATCAACTGGGTCACCCCCGAAGGCGGCGGAGGCCCCAATTACCCGAACATGTAAGCTCGCGCGGGTTTTTTTGGCCGTCGGCGCGCTCGCCGTGGCGGCGCCCGTGCAGGCCGCGGACGACGGCGGCGCGGCGCTGAACGCGCTGGTGCGGGCGCGGCTGGCCGAGGAGGGCGGCGAACCCGCCGCGGCGCTGGCGGCGCTGACCGATGTGTCGAGCCTGGCGCCCGACCTGCCCGGGGTGCGCGGACGGATTTTGGAGCAGGCGATCCAGGCCGGCGATCTGGCCGCGGCGCGCACCGCGGCGCTGCGGCTGTGGACCGCGGGCGACCGCCGTTTCGATGCCCAGCTGGTGCTGATGGTCGATGCGATGCGGCGATCGGACTGGAAGGCCGCACGCGACATCATGGCGGGGCGCGGCGACAAGACCGGCGCCGATACGATCGCGCGGCTGATCCTGCCGACGGTCAATGCGTGGATCGACGTCGGTGCGCGCGAGAAGCAGCCCGAACGACATTTGCTCGACGTCAGCGGGCGGACGCGCCCCGAACCGGCGCTCACGTTGCAGGTGGCGCTGGTGCAGCTGGCGACGGCGCGCGCCGCGGACGCCGCAGCACTGGCTGACGACACGACGCTGACCGATCGGACGAGCCAGCTCGTCGGTCTGCGTCTGGCGGCGACACTCGACCGGGCGGGGCAACGCGATGCGGCCACCCGGCTGCGCGGCAAGATCGCGCTGGCGTCGGGGCAGCGCGAAGATCCGATGCTGCTGTTGCCCGACCAGCCGGTATCGACCCCGCGCGCGGGGGTCGCCCAATGGCTCGGGCTGCTGGCTGACGGGCTGGCGCGCACCCCGAACGGCAACAGCAAAGTGCCGCTGCTGTTCTCGCGCGCCGCCTTTTGGCTGAATGATCAGGATTGGGCGGTGCGCGCGACGTTGGTCGAGGCACTCGAGCGCAATGGCCAGCGCGGCGACGCGATGGCGCTGCTGGACAACGATCGCGCGGCGCTGCCGCCGGTGCTGGCGATGCGCCGCGCCGAGCTGGTCGCCGATGCTGGCGACCTGCCGGGCGCCGCAAAACTGGCCGAGGCGGCGGCCGCGGGCGATGCGCCGCGCAGCCTGCTCGTCCGGCTCGCCGGCATCGCGGGGCGCTCGAACGATCCCAAGGCCGCGGCGCGTGCTTATGAGCGGTTAGAGGGCACGCTGGCCGACGGTACCGACGACCGCGCGCTGCGCGGCACCTTGCTGATCGCGCGCGCCGAATTGCTGTTGCAGGCGGACGAATGGGACGCCGCGGCGCCGTTGATGGAAAAGGCGGTGGCGCTGCGCCCCGACGATGCCGCGGTGCTGAATTTCGCGGGCTATTCGGCGCTGGAACGGCGCAAGGATGTTAAACAATCGCTGGCGCGGATCGAGGCGGCATGGGCGCAGGAGCCGCAGAATGCCAGCATCACTGATTCGCTGGGCTGGGCCTATTTCCTGACCGGGCGCACCGACGATGCGGTGGCGCTGCTGGAGAAAGCGCAGCGCGGCGAGCCCGCCAATGCGGTGATCGTCGAACATCTGGGCGATGCCTATTGGCAGGCGGGGCGCAAGTTTCAGGCGCGCTACACCTGGCGCGCCGCGGCGCTGCTGGCCGAGGCGGAGATGGCGACGCGGCTGGCGGCGAAGCTGCGCGACGGGCTGACCGCGGCGACGACCGCGCCATGACCGCCGAGATGCAGGACACCGGCTGGGCCAAGATCAACCTGGCGCTGCATGTGCGCGGTCGGCGCAGCAATGGCTATCACGACATCGAAACCTTGTTCGCTTTCGTCGACGGCGGCGACGGCATCGTCGCCGAAGTGGCCGCGGCGGATAGTTTGACGATCGTCGGCGAGTTTGCCGAGGGCTTGAGCGCGGGCGCCGACAATCTGGTGGTGCAGGTGTTGGCGCTGCTGCGCGCACGCTATGGCGCCGATCGGGTGCCACCGCTGGCGGTGACGCTGACCAAGCGTTTGCCGGTCGCGGCGGGGATCGGCGGCGGGTCGGCCGACGCCGCAGCGACGGCGCGGCTGGTGCGGCGGCATTTTCTGCCCGAGCTGGGCGATGCGACGCTGGCTCGGATCGTCGGCCCGCTCGGCGCCGATATTGCCGCGTGCGTTGCCAGCGCGACCTGTCTGGGGATCGGGGTTGGCGAAGACTTGCGCGCGGTCCCCGACCTGCGGCTGGCGGGCACCCCGGTGCTGCTGGTCAATCCGCGCCAGCCGGTTGCGACGGGGCCGGTGTTTGCCGCATGGGACGGGATCGATCGTGGGTCGCTGTTCAGTGATCCGGCGGGGCGGGCGCAGCTGCTGGCGGCGCGCAATGATTTGCAACGCGCCGCGATCGCGCAATGTCCCGCCATCGTCGATGTCCTTACCGAACTCGGCGCGCTCAGCCCCTGGCTGGCGCGCATGTCGGGGTCGGGCGCGACCTGTTTTGCGCTGTTCGACGCGCTGGCCGAACGCGATTTGGCAGCAGTGCGTCTGGCACAAAGCCATCCTCACTGGTGGCAGTTGGCGGGCGTGCTACGATGAGCAGCGGGATGAGCGAAGCGTGGCGCCAGCTGGGAACGCCGCGCGCCGCCGGCATCCTGCTGATCGCCGATCATGCGTCGAACCATGTTCCCGCGGACATCGACCTTGTCATCGATCCGGCGCTGCTGACCAATCATATCGCGATCGACATCGGGGTGGCCGAGGTCGCGGCGCTGCTGGTCCAAGACGGCGCGGTCGATGCCGCGATCCTCGGCGGGGTGTCGCGGCTGGTGGTCGATTGCAATCGCGAGGAAGAGGCGCCGGGGGTGCTGCCAATCGCCAGCGATGGGCATGCGGTGCCGGGCAATGCGTTGGACGACGCCGCCCGCGAGGCGCGGCTGGCGCGGTTTTTCCGCCCCTATCACGCGCATATCGCGGCGACGATCGCGGCGCATCGCCCCGCGATGATCCTGTCGCTGCACAGCTTTACCCCGGCGCTGGCGGCGCATCCCGATCAGACGCGGCCGTGGCACGTCGGGGTGCTGTATAATGAAGACGGCCGGTTGGCGGAGGCGGCAATTGCGGCACTAGCGGCCGAGGGGCTGAACATCGGCGACCAACAACCCTATTCGGGCAAGCTGCTCAACGCGACGATGAACCGCCATGCCGAGGGTAACGCCATTCCCTATGTCGGGATCGAGATGCGGCAGGATCTGGTCGGCGATGCCGCGGGGCAGGCGCTGTTCGCCGCGCGGCTGGCGCGAATGTGCAAGAAAGTGGCGTTGAACATTCGGGCCTAGGCGTGTAGAGGCGCTTTCAGTCGCTCAATATTGTAATAATATTTCTAGGAACCGAAAAAATGCCTTCTTATCGTTCGCGCACCACCACCCATGGCCGCAATCAGGCCGGCGCGCGCGGGCTGTGGCGCGCCACCGGGATGAAGGACGGCGATTTCGGCAAGCCGATCATCGCGGTGGTCAACAGCTTTACCCAGTTCGTCCCCGGCCATGTCCATCTGAAAGACCTCGGCCAAATGGTGGCGCGCGAGATCGAGGCGGTCGGCGGAGTTGCCAAGGAATTCAACACGATCGCGGTCGATGACGGTATCGCCATGGGCCATGACGGGATGCTCTATTCGCTGCCGTCGCGCGACCTGATCGCCGATTCGGTCGAATATATGGTCAACGCACATTGTGCCGACGCGATGGTGTGCATTTCCAACTGCGACAAGATCACGCCCGGGATGCTGATGGCGGCGCTGCGGATCAATATTCCCGTCGTCTTTGTGTCGGGCGGGCCGATGGAGGCGGGCAAGGTCGTGCTGAAGGGCAAGACGGTCGCGCTCGATCTGGTCGACGCGATGGTCGCCGCCGCCGACGAAAGCTATACCGACGAGGAAGTCACCGCGATCGAGCAGGCGGCGTGCCCGACCTGTGGCAGCTGTTCGGGGATGTTCACCGCCAATTCGATGAATTGCCTGACCGAGGCGCTGGGGCTGTCGCTGCCCGGCAATGGCTCGCAACTGGCGACCCACGCCGACCGCAAGGAGCTGTTCCTGCGCGCCGGGCGGATCGTCGTCGAGATGTGCAAGCGCCATTATGAGGAAGACGATAACAGCGTGTTGCCGCGCAATATCGCGACCTTTGAAGCGTTTGAAAATGCGATGAGCCTCGACATCGCGATGGGCGGGTCGACCAACACAGTGCTGCACCTGCTCGCCGCGGCGTTCGAGGCCGGGGTCGATTTCACCATGACCGACATCGACCGGCTGTCGCGCCGCGTGCCGTGCCTGTCGAAGGTCGCGCCCGCCAAGAGCGACGTCCATATGGAGGATGTCCACCGCGCCGGCGGGATCATGGCGATCCTGGGCCAGCTCGAACGTGCGGGCCTGCTCCACGCCCATTTGCCGACGGTGCACAGCGCGACGCTGGGCGACGCGCTGAACAAGTGGGACATTTCGCGCACCAACGATCCCGACGTGCAGAAATTCTTCATGGCGGCGCCCGGCGGGGTGCCGACGCAGGTCGCGTTCAGTCAGGAGCGACGCTGGGAGTCGCTCGACCTTGACCGCGAAACCGGCGTGATCCGTTCGGCGTCGCATGCGTTCAGTCAGGACGGTGGGCTGGCGGTGCTGTCGGGCAATCTCGCGGTTGACGGCTGTATCGTGAAAACCGCGGGGGTCGACGAATCGATCCTGAAATTTTCGGGTCCGGCCAAGGTGTTTGAAAGCCAGGATGCGTCGGTTGCGGGCATCCTGACCGGTCAGGTCGTTGCGGGCGACGTGGTTGTCATCCGTTACGAAGGGCCGAAAGGCGGGCCGGGAATGCAGGAAATGCTCTATCCGACAAGCTATCTGAAATCGAAAGGACTGGGCGCCGCCTGCGCGCTGGTTACCGACGGACGTTTTTCGGGCGGTACATCGGGGCTGTCGATCGGCCATGCTTCGCCTGAAGCTGCCGAGGGTGGCTTGATCGGGCTGGTCGAAGACGGCGACCTCATCGAGATCGATATTCCGAACCGCACGATCAACCTCGCTGTACCCGATGCCGAACTGGCTGAGCGGCGGGCGGCGATGGAAGCCAAGGGCGATGCCGCCTGGCAACCCGCCAAGCCGCGTCCGCGCAAGATTTCGGTAGCACTTCAGGCCTATGCCGCGATGACGACGAGTGCTGCCAGAGGAGCAGTGCGCGACCTGTCGCAGCTGAAGGGTAAATAATGAAACGATTGGGGGGTGTCGCCGGGTTCCTGCTGCTGGCGGCGTGCGGCGGCGCACCCGACAATGGCGATCTGGCCGAAGCCGAAGCGCGCGGATCGCGTGACGCGGCGGAGAACGGCCGTATCGAATGTGCGCTGGAAGGCGCCAAGCTGTTCGATCGCACCTGCACCGTCGAAGAGATGAGCGGGCAGGACGGCGCCGTCCTCGTGGTCGGGCGCGCCAATGTCGGGTATCGCCGGTTGCAGATTACGACCGACGGCCGCGGCGTGGTGTCGGCCGACGGCGCTGAACCGGCGAAAGTCAGCGTCGTTGGTGATAATATGATCGAGGTCGCAGTCGGCAACGATCGGTATCGCTTGCCTGCGAACACCAGCGGCGCGAAATAGCAATATCGTCATTGCGAGCGAAGCGAAGCAATCCAGAGCGGTGTATGCCACTCTGGATTGCTTCGCTTCGCTCGCAATGACGACGCGGGATGACAGAACGCTTCCATCGCGACTTTTTCGCTGGCCGTGATAGTTTGAACGCCATGTCCGTTCCCGCCGACGCCCCGATCCTGACCAGCGCCGCGATGCGCGCGGCCGAGGCTGCCTGCGCGGCGCAAGGAACGCCGCTGTCCGAATTGATGGAGCGCGCCGGCGCCGCGGTGGCCGACACCGCGTGGCGGATGGCGGCGGGGGCGCCGGTGCTGATCCTGTGCGGGCCGGGCAACAATGGCGGCGACGGCTATGTCGCGGCGCGGTTGCTGGCGGGCCGCGGTGCGGCGGTGCGGGTGGCGGCTTTGGCTGAACCCACCACCGATCTGGCGCAGGCGGCGCGCGCGGGGTGGAGCGGTCCGATCGAACCGATGGATGCCGCGCTGGCCCCCGCGCCGGTGATCGTCGACGCGCTGTTCGGCGTCGGACTGTCGCGGCCGTTGGCCGACGATCTTGCCGATACGCTGCGGGGTTTTGCCGGACGCCGCGTGCTGGCGGTCGACGTGCCGAGCGGGATCGGCGGCGACGGCGGCGCCGAATGGATGCCGCCGCTGCCCGCCGATGTCACGCTGGCGCTGGGCGCGCTGAAGCCCGCGCATGTTTTGCTGCCGACCGCCCCCGCCTGCGGCCGCGTGCTGCTCGCGTCGATCGGGATTGCTGCGGGGGCCGCGATGCGGACGCTGCCAGCGGCGAAGGTGGCAACGCCCACCGCGGCGGCGCACAAGTTCAGCCGCGGCATGGTGCTGGTCTTTGCCGGGCCGATGCCGGGCGCCGCAGGTTTGGCGGCGGCGGCGGCGCTGCGCGCGGGAGCGGGCTATGCCGTGCTGGAGGGTAGCGCGCGGGCGCCGCTGGCCGCGATTATCACCGAAAGCGACGCGCGCTTTGGCGAACGGCTGAGCGATCCGCGCGTCGGCGCGGTGGTGATCGGGCCGGGCTTTCCGGCGAGCGACGCGCTGTTGTTCGACGTCGAGGCCGCGCTCGATTCGGGCAAGCCACTGGTGCTCGACGCCGCGGCGATTGCCGCCGCGCTGCCGCGCCTGTGCGAAACACCGGGCCAGGCGATATTGACCCCGCATGAGGGCGAATTCGCCCGCACCTTCCCCGACTTATCCGGCAGCAAGATCGACCGCGCCCGGGCGGCGGCGGTGCGAACGGGGGCCGTGGTCGTCTATAAGGGCGCCGATACCATCATCGCGGCGCCCGATGGCCGTGTCGTCGCGGCTTGGCCGGGCAGCCCGTGGCTGGCGACCGCGGGGACGGGCGATGTGCTGGCGGGGGCGTGCGGGGCGATGCTGGCGCGAGGCGGCGATGCATTCGATGCCGCGGTCGCGGCGGTGGGGTGGCATATCGCGCAGGCCGCGCGTATAGGCCCCGGCCTTGTCGCGGACGATCTGGTTAGGGAATGAAATGACGGAAACTACGCTGATCGAGCGCATCGCCGCGCGCGGCGATGGCGTGACCGGCGATGGCCGTCATGTCCCTGGCGGCGTTCCCGGTGATCAGGTCACCGCGGACGGCAGGCTGATCCCCGGGCCGAATCGCGCCGAACCGCCGTGCCGTCATTTCGGAAAATGCGGTGGCTGCGAACTGCAGCATGTCGCCGAGCCCGCGCTCGCTGATTTCGTGCGCGACCGGGTGGTTGGCGCTTTGGCCGGTCAGGAGGTTCCCGTCGGCGACGTATTGCCCGCCCACCTGTCGCCGCCGCAGAGCCGCCGCCGTGCGGCGCTCACCGCGCTGCGGACCGGCAAGCAGGTCGCGATCGGGTTCAACGCGGCGCAGAGCAACCAGATTGTCGATATGCGGCAATGCCCGCTGCTGCTGCCCGAATTGTTCGCGCTGATCGCGCCGCTGCGCGACCTGCTGACGACAATTGCGCAGCAGAAGCGGCCGGTGAAGGTCAAGCTCCAGATGCTCGATCAGGGCGTCGAGGTAATTCTGGAAGGCGTCAAGGCCGAGGGGCTCGACGCCGCGATGGCGCTACAGGATTTCGCCGGCGCGCATAAGCTGGCGCGCTTTGCCGTCGATCAGGGGCATGGGCTGGAAACGCTGTGGCAGCCCGAACCGCCGACCGTCCGCTTTGGCGATGTGACGGTCGAGGTGCCGGCATTTGCGTTTCTGCAGGCGACGACCGCGGGGCAGGCGGCGCTGGTCGATGCCGTGACGCGCGCGGTCGGTAACGCCGGGGCGATTGCCGATCTGTTCGCGGGGGTCGGGACGTTTGCGCTGTCGCTCCAGAAAGGGCGGAAAATCTATGCCGCCGAAGGCGCGCGCGATGCGATTGCGGCGCTGAAGGCGGCGGCAAACCGCGCCCGCGCGCTGGTCGCGACCGAGCATCGCGACCTGTTTCGGCGGCCGCTGATCCCGGCGGAATTGAACCGCTTCGGCGCGGTGATCCTCGATCCTCCCCGCGCGGGCGCCGAGGAACAGGTGGCGCAGCTGGCGGCATCGGACACGCCGGTCATCGCCTATGTCAGTTGCAACGCCGCGAGCTTTGCGCGCGATGCAAAGCTGCTGGTCGATGGCGGTTACACCCTCGATTGGGTGCAACCGGTCGGGCAGTTCCGCTGGTCGACGCATGTCGAACTCGCGGGGCGGTTTTCGCGGTAGCATAAGCCCCTCCCCTTTAAGGGAGAGGCTGGGGTGGGGTTTGCCGGGTTGGCGCAAGGCCGCGGAGCCCCACCCGCCGCGACTAAGCTAGCAAGCTGGCAAGTCTGGCTGCCCTCCCCCGAAGGGGAGGGCTTAACGGCATCAATGCAGCACAAACCCCATGAATGCGTGCACGCACAGCGCGAGCAGCGCGAGGCTGGCCAGCGCGAACACTGCAAAACGCCATAGCACGCGGTTGACCGTCACCTGGATCAGGCTGTGGAGGATCCGCAAGCCGACATAGGCCCAGGCGAGCTGAGTGTTCAGCCCGCCGCCCATGCCGCCGATCGCGAGCGCCAGCGCCACGGCGTAGAAGACCGTCGGCTGTTCCATCAGATGGTTATAGTTGTGCGCCTTCCACTGCACTTCGGGCGGCAGCACTTCGTCGAGGCTCTTGCCGGTGCCGCCGACCATCTTGGCCGCGTCGATCTTGGCGCGCTGCATTGCCGGGATGCGCGTCGCGTACATCCACACCCAAATGATCATCGACCATAGCGCCAGCGTTGCGACCGGCCCCAGAATAGCATTGGTTTCCATGATATTTCCCCCTCAACCCAAAGTGGCGATTACCGCCAGCACCGCCAGCGCGAATAGGCAAAAAGTCGCGAGCGCGAAAATGGCAAAGCGTACCGGGACGCGGTTCACCGTCGCCTGCCACAGGCTATGGACGATGCGCAGCGCGACATAGGTCCACGCCAGCCCGCGCGTCAGATCGGTGCTGCCGCCCGACAGATGCAGAAAGACGATGATCGCATAGAACAAGGTCGGTTGTTCGAGCAGATGCGTATAATTGTGCGATTTCCAGTTGGTGAGCGGCGGCAGCACGGCCTCCAGATCGGCGCCGCGGCCGCCCGGCGGCGCGGCCTTCACGTCGATCCCGGCCTTTGCCATCGCCGGAAAGCGCGTCGCGGCGACCCAGATGAGCATGATCAGCGTCCACAGCGCAAGAACCGCGCCGGGCGCGAGCAGGTTTTCAGGCATAGCGTTCCCCCTTTTTATTTTCGCGCGATGCTAGGGCGCGCGGACGACAATGCAATGATCGATATTCAGCCGCGGCGTCTGGCAAGTTCGGCGCGGATCGCGGCGCCGTCGCCGTCGACCCGGGGCGCAAAACCCAGGTCGCGCGCGGGCGCGGCGCCATATCTCACCGGCGGCTGCATTTCGTGAAAGGCGCCGACGTCGGGGTGGGTGCGGTGGCGGAAGAAGCCGGTCGCGGCGAAATGCGGATCCTCCTTCACGTCCTGCAGGTCGCGCGCGGCCATCGCGGGAATATCGTTCGCGGCGAACAGCGCCAGCCATTCGGCGGTGGTCTTGGCAGGGGTCTTGCGGGCGATCTCGCTATACACGATCGGCATATGCTGCCCCGCCGCCTTGGCGGCTTCGAATTCGGGGGTTTCGGTGAGGCCTGCGCTGCCGAGCAGCGCCATCAACCGCGCGGTCGATTCGGGGGTGTAGGGGACGATCGCCAGATAGCCGTCGCGGGTCGGGAAGGGCTGGCGGGTCGGATCAAGCTGGCGCGGATAGCCCGCGGGGCCGAGCGGCGGGTCGAGCGCCGCGTCGCGCAGATGTTCGGTCAGCATGAAGGATGCAAAGCATTCAAACATCGGTACCTCGACCGCCTGCCCCTCGCCGGTGCGCAGTTTGTGGATCAGCGCGGCGAGGATCGCCTGCGCGCCGAACTGGCCCGCGATCTTGTCGGCGATCAGCGACGGGAAATAGCGCGGACGCGGGTCGCCATCGACGCGCGGCAGCAGGCTGGTGGTGCCGGTGGCGGCCTGAATGACGTCGTCATAGGCTTGCAGGTCGGCATACGGGCCGTCCTGCCCGAACCCGGTGCCATGGACATAGATGATGTCGTCCTTGATCGCCTTGCAGCCCGCATAGTCAAAGCCCAGCTTGGCAATCGCCTTGCCGCGGACATTGTGGAAAAACACGTCGGCGCCGGCGACCAAGTCGCGCAGCACCTCGGCATCTTCAGGTTTTTTGAGGTCGAGTGCGATCGAGCGTTTTCCGCGGTTCACCGTCAGGTGGATCGACCCCATCGTCGGATCGGGAACTCCACTGCCCAAATATCGCGAGATGTCGCCCAGCCCCGGGGTTTCGACCTTGATCACCTCGGCGCCCAGATCGGCGAGCATCTGCGTCGCATAGGGGCCGAAGATCACCGTCGTCAGGTCGATGATGCGGATGCCGGACAACATGGTCATGCTGCTGTCACTGCTTTTCCAAGAACCACAACGGCCACGCGGCATCCCTCCCTTTGCTCTTTCACCAAGGATAGAATGATTTCGAAGTGAAACGGAAGAGGCGATTGCCTGCTATTATTGGGGAGGGACGGTAGTGGTCGCCGCGGCGTTTCCGGTGACATAGGCGCCGGAAATCTGGCGATAGGATGTCGAGCGGAAGGCAGCGATCGTTGCGAGCACGCCGAGCACGCCGGTGATCGTGAACACGATCGCGATGCCGCGTTCGGCGCCGCGCCCGTACCAGTCCCCAATCATCTCGGCCCCGGCGCCGTTGGTCATCAGCGGGACAAAGATGAACTGGGTCAACGGCGCGATGAGGAAGGCGGTGAGCGGCGAGGCGGCCTGCTCGACCGACTGGGCAAAGCCGAAAACGCGCCCCTGCCGCTCGAACGGCACCACCTTTTGCAGGGTGGTCTGCTCGGCCGCCTCGGCATAAGGGCCGAGGAACAACCAGATGAAGCAGCCGACGGTCAGCAGGATGATCGACGACTGAACGGTGAACAGCGCGGCGACCGCCCACACGATCAGGTTGACCAGCAGCAGCGTCCGCACCGGATTGGCGCCCAGCCCGGTGCGCGCAATCAAGGCGCCGCTGAGGATGAACGCGCATGAGACAAAGGCCCAGAGCAGCCCCCATTGTTCAACCTTCATCAGCGACAGGCCATAAGCGTCCATCAACGCCATGAAGACGCCGCCGAGCAGATTGTTGAACGCGGCGAACAGGATGAGCGCAAACAGCCCGGGAATGGCGGTCACAATGCGAAAGGTACCGGCGAGGTCGATGCGGCGCGGGGCGTCATGCGCGCCGGTGTCGCGCGGTTCGTCGACGGGGACGAACAGCAGGTGAAGCGCGGCGAGCAGTGAAAGCAGGATCGCGAACGCCAGGGTCGCGACCATGCCGCCCCACGCGATAAGATAACCGCTGATGGCCGAGGTGGTCAGGAAACCGATGCCGCTGACCATCCCGACCAGCCCGTTCGCCTTGTCGCGGCGGTCCTCGGGCACCAGCAGGGTGACGAGCGTCGGCAGGGCGATCATCCGGATATTGCCGACGATCACCCCCAGCATCGTCAGGAGGACGAACAGCCACAAGGTGATGCTGGATACCCGCGCGGCGGCAATGGTGGGGTCCAGCGCATAAGCGCCGAGCGCCGCGGTATAGATTGCGAGCGATACCAGGCTGGAGACGAGCATCATGCTGCGTTTGCGGTGATGATCGACGAGGCTGCCGAACCAGATGCCGAGCGCCCCGGTGAGCACCAGATAGATGCCCGCGATCATCCCCGTTGCGAACACCGATCTGGTTTCGAGGAATATCCAGAAGGTGATCGCAAACCACACCGTGAAATTGGTGATGTTGGCGACGAGGTTATTGATCAGAAGGTGGTGGAAGGGGCGCATGTGGCGGGAAACCTAGCAGGGTCATTTGATCAGGCTAGCCCAGAATTCGGGTCGGACGTGTTTCACTTATCATTTCGATTATAGTCGAAATATGGGTTGACCTCGATATTCAATTCGATATTTCGACGAATATCGAATCAAAACTGTTATCGCGGACTTTGCTGCGGTGCCAGCCGATGGCTCTATTTCAGAAAAGGACTGCCCAATGACGTCAATGGTTGAATCGCCTAGCCCGTGGCGGGGTGATGTGTTGCAAGCGCAACCCGGGCAATGGCTCTATGAATTGAGCGCCGACGAAATCGAGACGATCATCGCCGCCGCCAATGCGGTCGTTGGCCGGGGTATCGCGCTTGATGCAGTATCGCGCGACCATTATCCGCTGGCCGGATTGACGATTGCGCTTGCGGATTGGCGCGATCGTCTCGATCACGGCCATGGCGTGGTTTTGATCCGCGGGCTGCCGGTGCGCGATATCGGCCGCGACGTCGCCCGTGCGGCCTATTGGCTGATCGGGCTGCATCTGGGGCAGCCGACGGCGCAGAACCCGGCGGGCGAGTTGCTGGTCGACATTCGCGACACGGGTGCGTCGGCGAGCGATCACAATGTCAGGCTGTACAAGACGCGCGCCGAGCTGGCCTTTCACACCGACGGCGCCGACATCATCGGGCTGCTGTGTCTGCGCGGTGCGAAATCGGGCGGGGTGAGCCGGGTCTGTTCGTCGGTCGAGGTCTATAATCAGGTCGTCGCGCGGCGACCCGAACTTGCGCCATTGCTTGAGGAGGAATTTCATCACCACGCGCATGGGCAATTGGGTCCGGACGGCCCCAAGACCTTTCGCTATCCGATCGTGAGCCGCGAAGACGGGATTTTCCGGATGATGCTGCTGACCTGGTACATTCGCAACGCAGCCGAGGATTTTCCCGAAATCGCGGCGCTGAGTGATGCGGAGCAGAGCTTGCTCGACCTGCTCGAATGGCTTCCCTTCGAACCGGGCACCGCGCTCGACATGAATTTTCAGGAGGGCGACATGCAGTTCCTGAAAAACTCGGTCGTGCTGCATGCACGCACCGATTATGAGGATTGGGATTCCGACGAGGAAAAGCGGCACCTGTTGCGGCTGTGGCTGAATGTCCCCGAATTTGCCGACGGCGACGACCGGTTGCGGCATGGTTTTGCGAAAGAGGCCAACGCATGACCGATCATCAGTTTGTGGTGATCGGCGCCGGCCAAGCGGGGCTGGCGGCGGCGCGTCTTTTGCAACGCGCGGGCGCCGACTTCTTGATCGTCGATGCCGAGGAGGCAGTCGGCGGCTCGTGGCGCCATTATTACGACAGCCTCGAGCTGTTTTCGCCGGTGCGCTACTCGTCTTTGCCGGAGTTTGGGATGCAGGGCGCGCCCGACGCCTTTCCGACGCGCGATGACGTCGTCGACTATCTGCAACAATATCGCGACCATTTCGCCTTCCCGGTGAAATTGGGAACGCGCATATCGTCGGTCACCCGCGAGCCCGATGGATTTGTGTTGAGGCCCGAAGGCGGAACGCCGATCCGCGCGCAAAAGCTGATTGTCGCCTCTGGCGCCTTTGGCGCGCCAAATTTTCCACAGATTTTCGGTCAGGGCGACTATCGGGGCCGCATCATGCATTCATCGGAATATCGCAATCCGGATGCCTATCTGGGTCAGCGGATCATTGTGGTCGGCGCCGGAAATTCGGCGGTGCAGATTGCGGTTGAACTCGCGGGTCATGCCGATGTGACGCTGGCGGTCCGACACAAGCTGCGCTTTCTGCCGCAGCGGGTGGGGGGTCACGATATTCATTGGTGGTTCGACAAGCTGCGCCTCAACGGCCTGAACCTGTTTTCGGACCATGGCGTCCCCATCGTCGACGATGGCCGGTACAAGGCCGCGTTGCGCGCCAATCGGCCGCCGGTCCGAAAGATGTTCCGTGCCTTTACCGCGGACGGCGTCACTTGGCCCGACGGTATGCACGAGCGGATCGATCAGGTCATTTTTGCTACCGGCTTTCGCCACGCGATGGCGTTTCTGCGGCCGTGCGGAGCTTTGGACCCCAAGGGGGAGCCGCTCCACCGCCGCGGTATTTCAACGACCGTTCCCGGGCTCGGCTTCGTCGGCCTGTCGGGACAGAACGGCTTTGCCTCGGCGACGCTGCGCGGCGTCGGGCGTGACGCCGATTACGTCATCCCCCGCATCGCTGCGATGTAAGGCCACTGCCGCGCGGCGGCGATCAAAACAGCTTGGTCACTGTTGCGCTGCGGCGTTCCGGTTCGACTTCGCCGGTGTACAGGCTGACCATCGGCTCGTCGCTGACGACATGCGTCTCGTCGGCGCCGAAGCCGTTGAACTTGGTCCGCATCGCGCAGCCATAGGCGCCGAGCATGCCGATTTCGATGAAATCGCCCGCCTTGATGTCCGCCGGCAGGAAGAAGGGGCCGGCCATATGATCGAGGTCGTCGCAGGTCGGGCCGTAAAAGCTGAACGGCACCAGTTCGGCATCGCTGCCGCCGTCGCGGAGGAGCGAAACCGGAAAGCGCCAGCCGACATGCGCGGCGTCGAACAGCGCGCCATAAGCCCCGTCGTTGATGTACAACTCGTCGCCGCGGCGCTTTTCGACGCGGACGATCAGCGAGCTATACTCGGCCGACAGCGCGCGACCGGGTTCGCACCACAGTTCGGCCGAATAGCTGATCGGCAGGCTTTCAAAGCTGCGGTGGATCGTGTCGAAATAGGCGCCCAGCGGCGGTGGCTCCATGCCCGGATAGGACGACGGAAAGCCGCCCCCGACGTCGATGATATCGACGGTGACCGAGGCTGCGACGATCGCCGCGCGGACGCGTTCCATCGCCTGGGCATAAGCATGCGGCGTCATCGCCTGGCTGCCGACGTGGAAGCAGATGCCGAGTGCGTCGGCGGCTTGGCGTGTTGCCATCAGCAGTTCGACGACCTCATCGGCTTCGGCGCCGAATTTGGCCGCGAGGCTGAGCTTTGAATGGTCTGACGAGACGCGCAGGCGCACGAGCAGATTGAGATCGGCCGCGCCTTCGGTCGCGCGCACGATCTTTTCGAGCTCGCCGAGCGTGTCGAGCGAAAAAGTGCGCACGCCATGCTTCCAATAGGCTTCGGAAATCGCTTCCTCGGCCTTTACCGGATGCATGAAGCACAAGGTCGCTTCGGGCAGGGTGCGCGCGGCGAGACGCACTTCGGCGATCGACGCGACGTCATAATGGGTGACGCCCGAATCCCACAGCACGCGCAGCAGGTCGGGCGACGGATTCGCCTTGACCGCATACAGAGTGGTGCCGGGAAACCGGTCGATGAAGAAACGCGCTGCGCGCCGTGCCGCATGCGGACGGACAAGCGTGACAGGTTCGACCGGCGAAAGTGCCTGAATCAGCCCGTGGGCGCTATGATGCTGGTGCAATGCAAGGGACCCCCAAAAGTGTAATGGTAAACGACAAGGCTGCCTTGCGGTTATTGGAAGTCCCCCTGGGGCAGCGGGGGCGATATATGCAGGGGTGCCCCCCCTGTAAAGACCCAAACGCGCAATTTTGTAATAGAGCGGTAACATGATGGGCGAACCGGGGCCGATGTGCGCCGAGCCGGGCAAAAGCGCGACAAGGCGGCGGTTCCGCGCTAGGACAGTACGAACCAAAATCCGATAAAGGACATGCGCGTCATGGTCTCTCCCGCCGATGTGAATCACACGTTTAGCGACGCCGAGCTCGACGAACTACGTGCTTTCGGCGCCGTCGAATCGCATCGCGCCGGCGAGTTGCTCGTCGCCGAAGGCACGATGGCCCCTGACTGCATCGTCACCCTGTCAGGCTATACCGACATTTACGCGATGACCGATGAAGGATCAAAACGCGTCGGCTGGATGGAGCGGGGGCAGTTCGCCGGTGACCTGTCCGTGCTGACCGGACAGCGCCACCTGTCGCGTGTCGAGATGGGCGCCGATGGGGAAATTTTGCGGATCGCCCATGCCGATTTCCAGCGGTTGATCGCGGGCAATTCGCATTTTTCGGACATATTCGTCCGCATTTTTGCGGCGCGGCGCGAGTTTAGCAGCCGTCGCGGCTTTGCAGCGATCATCGTGATCGGGGCGGCGATGGACCGCAGTGTCTATGCGCTGCGCGACCTGCTGGCGAAGCATGGCGTTGCGCATCGCTGGTTCGATCCCGCCGATGGCCCGGTTGCGGCGCATCTGATGGCCGAGCGCGGATTGATCGACGAACAACTGCCGGCGGTGATTTTGGGCGCCGCCGACGTGCTGGTCCAGCCGACCCCCGAACAGCTCGCCGCGAGCCTTGGGCTCGACCTGCTGCCCGATGGCGCCACCGCCGACGTCATCGTCGTCGGCAGTGGGCCGGGCGGCCTTGCCGCGGCGGTCTATGCCGGATCCGAAGGGCTGACCGTGATTGCGATCGACGCGCTGGCGCCGGGCGGACAGGCGGGGACGTCGTCAAAGATCGAAAACTACCTGGGCTTTCCGACCGGCATCTCGGGCAATGAGCTGGCGCGGCGGGCGACGGTGCAGGCGCAGAAATTCGGCGCGCGGCTGGTCGCGCCGGTGCGCGCCGCGGCGATCGACCGCGACAGCGATGCCTATTGCCTGCAGCTCGCCGACGGCCGTAAATTACGCAGCCGCGCGGTGGTGATCGCCAGCGGGGCGCAATATCAGCGCCTGCCGATCGACGGCATCGAACATTATGAGGGCCGCGGCATTTTTTACGGCGCGACCCCGATGGAGGCGCAGCTGTGCGGCAATGCCGAGGTGACCGTCGTCGGCGCTGGCAATTCGGCGGGGCAGGGGGCGATCTACCTCGCCAATGCGGCGCGCAAGGTCCATGTTATTTTCCGCCGCCCGTCCTTGCGCGAGACGATGTCCGAATATCTGGTCAAGCGGCTGGAGGAGCATCCCAACATCGAACTGCACGCGATGACCGACGTCGTTGCGCTGCACGGCGCCGATGCATCGGGCGGGTGGCTCGACGGCATCACCTATCGCTGCCGCGACACCGGGGTCGAGAGCGGCTGCGACTGCCGCTTTCTTTTCCTCTTCCTCGGCGCCAGTCCGAACACCGGCTGGCTGCCAAAGGAAATGGTGTGCGACGAGCGCGGGTTCGTGAAGACCGGGACCGACATCGCGCCGCTCGAACTGGTCAAGGCAGGCTGGTCATTGGACCGCATGCCGAGCCGCTATGAAACGAGCTGGCCGCGCATCTATGCGATCGGCGATGTCCGTAAAGGGTCGGTGAAGCGCGTCGCGTCGTCGGTGGGCGAGGGATCGGTCGTGGTCAGCGACATTCATCAGGCGCTGGCGGAGGTTGAAACGACGGCCGAATAGGCCGCGACCGAGCCCTCGCAAAGGCGCTTGAGCCATGCCTTCATCTTGCGAGTGCTTTTTTGGTTGTTGCTGGGTGGCGCAGTGGATGCCGCCGCCCGATTCACCGATTGCGCCGATTTCGAGCAGTTCCACCGTCCGCCCCGGATAGAGCGATTTCAGCATTTCGCGCGCATAGCCATCGGCCATCTCGTCGCCGAACTGGGCCGCGATGACCGCATCGTTGCAGACGTAATAGTTGACATAGCTCGCAACGAAGTCGGGTGCGGGCGACCGGATGTCCACCGGATCGGGCAGCCGAAGAATCTCCAGCTTTCGTCCCCGGGCATCGGTCGATTGCTGCAAGATCTCCAGCGTCTCATGCCCCGATACCGACCAGGGGTCTTCGGGATCAATGGTGTCGCCCAGCTGGATCAGCAGCTTGCCCGGTCCGACAAAGCGGGCGAGCGGGTCGATATGGTAATCGGTGATGTCTTTCCCCGCGATGCCGGGGGCCCAGATCATTTTCTGGCCGCCCAACGCCCGCAGCAGCTTTTTGCCAATCTCGTCCTGGTCCATCCGGTTGCGGTTGACATTCGCCCAGCAGCTGGCGTGCGCGAGCAGCGTCCCGGCGCCGTCATGTTCGACCCCGCCCTGCTCCCCGACCAGCCCGGTATCGATCAGGGGAAGGCCAAGCCGCGCTGCTACACGCGCGGCAATTTGTGCATCTTTGGCGTGTGGTTGCTTATTGCCCCAGCCGTTGAACCGGATGTGGGCGACGGCGAGGTTGCCGGCGAGGTCGCGGACAAAGGTCGGCCCGGAATCGCGGCACCACAAATCGTCGGTCGGAATGTCCCAAAGCTCGACATAGCCAGACAATAATGTGCGCGCACTCGCGGCGTCGGCTGCCGCAACCAGCATCGCGACGGGTTCATACTCCACGATGCGGTTGGCAATGCGCGCAATGGCGCGTTGGACGCGCGCTAGCGAACGCCGGTCATACATGTCCCGATTGACCGGCCATTGCATGAGGGTCCGCTCATGCGGATCCGATTCCAGCGGCATGTGATAGCCTAGGTCCGCATCGGTCATGCCGTTACCGGCATCGGCGCAACCCCATATCGTCGGCGCCAAAGCGATTCCGGCACTGGCGCGCAGAAAATGTGGCCGTTCCAATCGCGCCTCTCCCTCGTCCGCCGTCCCGCGCGCTTAGCTCAGCCGCGTCTTGAAATCCTCATATCCAAACGCCCGGATCAATTCCAGCGCGTCGGTTTCGCTGTCCCACAGCCAGATCGATGGCAGCGGGACGCCATTGAAGCTGTTGGTCTTGACCATCGAATAATGCGCCTGGTCGAGGAAGGCAAAACGCTCGCCGATGCGGGCGCCGCCGGGCACGCGATAGTCGCCGATGACGTCGCCCGCGAGGCAAGAGGGGCCGCCGAGGCGAACGGTGATGCCTTCGCTGCCTTCGTCCAGCATGGCGGGGCGATAGGGCGCCTCGATCACGTCGGGCATATGGCAGGTCGCCGAAATATCGGTGATGCCGATCGGCATGCCATTGTCGAACAGGTCGAGAATTTCGCCGACGAGGATTCCGGCGTCGAGCGCGATCGCTTCGCCGGGTTCGATCATCACGTCGCAGTCGGTTGCGGCGCGCACCTGTTTCAGGAAAGCGATCAGGTCGTCGATTTGGTAGTCGGCGCGCGTGACATGGTGACCGCCGCCGAAGTTGATCCATTTGAGCTGGCCAAAGAAGGGCCGCAGCATCGGCTGCACGGCGTCCCAGGTCCGTTGCAGCGGCGGGAAATCCTGTTCGCACAGGCTGTGCATATGGATGCCGTCGATCCCCTCCATATGGTCGGGCAACAGCTGGGTAACCGGAAAGCCGAGGCGGCTGCACGGCGCCGCCGGATCGTATTTCGCGGTTTCACCTTCGCTGTGCATCGGGTTGATACGCAGCCCGATATCGAACGTCACGCCCTGCGCGCGAAGATCGTCGAGCAGTGGACGGAAGCGGGCGATCTGGCCCGGCGAATTGAAGATCAGATGATCCGACAGTCGCGCGATTTCGGGCAGGTCAGCTTCCTTATAGCCCGCGCAATAGGTCGCAACTTCCTTGTCGCCGTTGGGGCCGCCATATTCCTCGCGGCCGAGTTTCGCTTCGTAAAGCCCCGAAGCGCAGACGCCGTCGAGATAGTCGGCGACCGTCGGCCCCAGCGACCACATCGAAAACGCCTTGAGCGCCGCGAGAACCCGCGCGCCGGAGGCGTCGCCGATGTGGCGCAGCAGCGCCAGGTTCGCGCGCACCTTTGCCGCATCGACGACGAACGCGGGCGAGGGGACACGGGTGAGGTCGAAATGGGCAAAGGCCCCGGGGTCGCCGGCTCTGGTTTCCATGCGCGCGCATGTAGGAGGTTTGCGGCCGCGAAGGAAGGGGGCGGCGCCGGGCCGATCCGAATCCTCCGCTAAAGCCGCGATACTATGCCACGGGCACCTTTATATTGCCCGCCGCGGTGTGGACCGAATAGCTGAAGGGGGTGTCGGCCCAGCCCGTCTTGGCACCGCCATGCACGCCGTCGCGGCGGATCACCGCCATGCCGCCGTCGATCCGGTAGCCCGCGTCTGCGATCCGCTTGATCGTCGCCTCGGCGGCTGCCTGCGGCTCCATGCCACCGCGCATCAGTTCGACGGCGTGATAGGCCGGCAGAAAGCGCATCATCACGTCGCCGTTGCCGGTCGCGACCGCGGCGCCGACCGCCTGATCGACATAGGCGCCCGCGCCGATGATCGGCGAATCGCCGACGCGGCCCGGAATCTTGAATTCGCGGCCGTTGGTCGAGCAGCCGACGCACAGATTGCCGGCGGCATCGAGCGCGATGCTGCCGACGGTGTCGTGGCCGGCCAGTTTGGGATTCTTGCCGATCGGTTCGGGGTCAAACGCGTTCGTTTTCTCGCCCTTCGCGGCCCATTTGTCCCACGCCTGCTGCGACACCACGCTGGTGAGCGAGGTTTCGGCGAACCCCATGCGCACCGCAAAGCGCGTCGCATCGTCGCCAACGATCAGGCTGTGCTGGGTTTCCTCCATCACCTTGCGCGCGACCGAAATCGCCTTTTTGACACGTTTCAGGCAGCCGACGGCGCCGGCATCATGCGTCGGTCCCCACATGATCATCGCGTCGAGCGTCGTTTCGCCGACCTCGTTCGGCACGCCTCCGGCGCCGACCCAATAATCGCCGAGCAGTTCGACATGGTTGATCGCTTTTTCGACAACATCGAGCGCCGACGCGCCCGCGGCGAGCATCGGCCAGCCGATGGCATTGGCGCCGGGGCCGAAATCCCACGTCGTCAGGATGAAGGGCTTGCCGGTCGCGATCGTTTTCGGCTTTGCCGGTTTCGCCGATGCCTGCGCCGCGCCGAGGGTGGCCAGTCCCGCCGCGCCAGCGCCAAAAGCCCGCCGCGAAATACCCTTGTCATCTGTTGCCATCGCCCATCCTCCTGATCGCGAGGCTAGCGGGGTGCGGATCAAGCTGCAATCGGTCCCTTGACGATGAAGAACACGCCCGCCGCGATCAGCACCGCGAGCCACAGCGGCCGCGAGATAAGCGGTCATAAATTCCCTCGCTGGAACGAAGTCCCGGCAAGCGCCGGGACTTCGTTCCGCAATCAGAATTCGAGCGGCCCGTCCAGTTCCTTCACCTGCCACGGCAGGCCGTGCTGGTTCAGCATCGCCATGAACGGATCGGGGTCCATCTGTTCCATGTTGAACACGCCGTCGCCAACCCAAGTGTTCGTCACCATCATCGCGGCGCCGATCATCGCGGGGACGCCGGTGGTGTAGCTGACCGCCTGATTGCCGGTTTCGGCAAAAGCGTCCTCATGGTCGCAAATATTGTAGAGGTAGAGCGTCTTTTCGGTGCCGTCCTTGGCCAGGCCGGTGGCGATGACGCCGATGTTGGTCTTGCCCTTCGTCGTCTCACCCAGGCTCGACGGTTCGGGCAGCACGGCTTTCAGGAACTGGAGCGGAATGATCTCGCGGCCTTCGTAGATGACCGGGTCGATGCGCGTCATGCCGACATTCTGCAGCACGTTGAGGTGGGTGATATACGCCTCGCCAAAGGTCATCCAAAAGCGGATGCGTTTGATTTCGGGCAGGTGGGTTTTCAGGCTTTCGATCTCCTCATGATACATGAGGTACATCGTTTTTTCGCCGACCGCTTCAAAGTCGAACTGCTGCTTGACCGACATCGGCGGGGTTTCGACCCAATCGCCATTTTCCCAATGGCGCGCGACCGCGGTCACTTCGCGGATGTTGATTTCGGGATTGAAGTTGGTCGCAAAATGCTGGCCGTGATCGCCGCCGTTGCAATCGAGAATGTCGAGCGTGTCGATGCGGTCGAAATGATGTTTCTTCAGCCAGGTGGTGAACACGCTGGTCACCCCCGGGTCGAAGCCCGACCCGAGCAGCGCCATCAGCCCGGCATCCTTGAAGCGGTCGTGATACGCCCATTGCCAATGATATTCGAACTTTGCCTCGTCGCGCGGTTCGTAATTGGCGGTGTCCATATAATGGGCGCCGGTCGACAGGCACGCCTCCATGATCGTCAGATCCTGATAAGGCAGCGCGAGGTTGACGACATGCGTCGCGCCGATATCGCGGATCAGCGCCGCGGTGGCGTCGATATGGTCGGCGTCGACCTCGGCGGTGTTGATCGTGACCCCGGTGCGCGCCAGCACCGATTCGGCAACCGCATCGCACTTGAACTTGCGGCGGCTGGCCAGCGTGATATCGGGAAAGATGTCGGCGTTCATCGCCATTTTATGCACCGCGACCGAACCGACGCCGCCCGCGCCGATCACCAGAACCTTGCTCATCGAAAATCTCCTGTCGCGGACCTTTGCCGCCTTGTCTTGTATGACGGGCGCTATAGGACGAAGCGATGACACAGCAAAGCCCCGATCCCCTCCTCAGCTCCGCCCGCGCCCCGACGCTGGCGGGGGTCGAACGCGCCGCCGCCAAGGTCGCCGAACTGCTGCCGCTCACGCCATTGTTGCCGCTGGAAATCGACGGTCGGACCATCTGGTGCAAGGCCGAGTGCCTGCAACCCGTCGGAGCGTTCAAGATCCGCGGCGCATGGCACCGGCTGACCGACCTGACTCCCGAACAGGCGGCGGCCGGCGTGGTCGGGGTGTCGAGCGGCAACCATGCGCAGGGCGTTGCATGGGCGGCAAAGCGACTGGGGATTCCGGCGACGATCGTGATGCCGAGCAATGCGCCCAGAATGAAGCTGGCCGCAACGCGCGCGTTGGGGGCCGAGGTGGTGCTGTACGACCGGGTGACCGAATCGCGCGACGCGGTGGCGGCCAAACTGCTCGCTGAGCGCGGCGGGACGCTGGTCCATGCTTACGGCGATCCTTGGATCATCGAGGGGCAGGGGAGCGCCGGGATCGAGGCGCGAGCGCAGCTCGCAGCGCGCGGCATCGCCGGACCCGATCAGGTGATTGCGTGCTGCGGCGGCGGCGGATTGTCGGCGGGGCTGGCGCTAGCCTGTCCCGATGCCGAGATCATTGCGGTCGAGCCCGAGGGCTGGGACGATGTGACGCGCAGTCTGGCCGCAGGGGAAATCCTGTCGGTCGAGGATCTGGCCTATCCGACCGAATGCGATGCGTTGCAGACACCGCAGACCTGGCCGATCAATTTCGCGGTGCTGCAGGCGCGCGGGGTGCGCGGCGTTGTCGTCACCCGCGACGAAGTGCGGCACGCGATGCGCGTCGCGTTCGAGCGGCTGCATCTGGTGGTCGAACCGGGCGGCGCGGCGGCGCTGGCGGCGGTGCTGGCGGGCAAGGTTGTGCTGGGCGAGGCGACTTTGGTCACCCTGTCGGGCGGCAATGTCGACCCGCAACATTATGCGGAGATTCTGGCGGGCTAAGCGGATACTTATCGGCGCAGGTGCGTTGGGACGGGGAAGGAGAAGCGTGATGCAAAAGAGCTTTCTGATCGGCGCCGCGGCACTGGTATTGCTGAGCGGCTGCGAAAAGGCAGAGGCGCCTGCGCCC
>Ga0209232_1000316_pt1 | contig 31063 bp, 16 predicted proteins | sample ETNvirenome_2_60_FD_184066 | JGI IMG/M metagenome (GOLD analysis project Ga0209232, IMG submission 184066) | Marine viral communities from the Pacific Ocean - ETNP_2_60 (SPAdes) (version 2) | ecosystem: Environmental > Aquatic > Marine > Oceanic | place: Pacific Ocean | collected 2013-06-22
TATGCATGAACAGCATTATTTGAAGATCCTAGAATTTTTGTACCTGGTACGAAAGTTGTAAGTCCAGCATGTCCTACGGCAAGAGTAGTAATACCAATTTTACCTGATTTAGCAATTGTAGTTATTGGATTATCATCAAGTACAGGTATATAATCATTACTTTCAGCTAAAGTTGGATTGGAGAAGTATGCGGTTCCTGTAGAAGGTTTAAATTGTGCTTTATACAACTTCATCTTCATATCTTCCATCTGACTTGGTGACCAGATAGATCCATTTTGTGATTTGAAGAGACTACCTAATGCCCATTGCTGAGTATAGATTATAGTAGAGCCACCAACACCATCACCAGAAGAACCACCTACAACCTTCTCACCCATTCTAGCAATCCAAACTTCATATTGATCGCTAGTTTCTGAAAGAAGAACTACTGCAAATTCACCACCAGCCTCTAAGTAAATTGGTTCTTTAAATTTAACATTAGTTGCAACTGAACCATCGTTTGAAGTTGTTATATCATCGGGATACAATACTTCACCAACATTAAGACTGATTAAAGTTGGAGTTCCTAACTCCATAGTTCTTATTTGAACAATACATGGATTACTTTGTCCTGTTGGTGGTTTCCTACCAAAGAATAAATCAACAGAAGTTAAGAATGCACCATGTTGATCATCATCTAAGTTAGTATTAGCACTTTGTATAGTAGATGCATCAGGTACTGGTATATTAGCAGCAACAATAAATGATTGTGCTAAAGGATCACCATTATCTTCTTCCCATCTTCTTGTAATGGTAGTAATCTGAGTTCTAATAGTTGTAATAGTTGTTTGAAGTTGTATTTCACGGAATCTTCCCTGAGATCTAAAATTAGTTTCTGCTGAAGAAATTAATTTACTTCCCTTAAGTGGTTTCTTATTATTCTTGTCTTGTGTCAATCTATAAGATTTTCTACCAACCCTAATTGCAACACTAGGTCGTGGATCAACAAAAGGATTTCTTAAGAACCAAGATCCTTTCAAATCACCATAATTATCAGTAATCAATCTTAAATCCTTAACATAAGAAACTGCACCACTTGTTTGGCCAACTAATTTTGATCCTTTAAGAAGATAACCACTATACAATCCCTGTGCTCTTGCAGCTAATCCTTTAACATCAACGTTCAATACCTTAGAAGAGCTTGTATATGCTGATTGTAATCCCTCTGCAGGTTTATATGGATTAAATGCATAAACAGTTTTTGGACTAGCAAATGGGCCTGTTTTATGATTTGAAGCAGCAACTCTAAAAGTAATAATAAGTTTACCACTTAATGGATCATAACCTTTAACAGTTTCTCCAGTTTGGAACGTTCCAACAGATCCAGAATTATCTAAACTACTGCTATTTGCTATTTCTAATAATTTTGGTATAAAGTCAACACCACTTTGGCCATCAAAGAATTGATAATGTCTTTGTACTGGTCTTAGAAGTGAAGCATCAAATGCAGTGTTTCTAGATCTCATGAACCTATCATCACCAGTAGAAGTTATAACATCAGCTGCTTCAGTTGTTGTACGAACTTCAGTTCTTCTACTTGTTGTTGAACCTCTAAAGTCAAATCCTCCACCAGAGAAATTAGATCCCCGATTTCTTCCATTAACAATATTTCGAATATCTGTTCTTGATCTATTAAGAGTTGTTCTAGTAGTTGAATCATTCAATCTAATAGTTCTAACCCAACTATCACTTGCTGGAGTTAATTCAACAATACCATCAAATGCAATAACATGGAATGGATTAACATTTTCTACTCTGGTTGCAAGAGGTTGATTTATCCATTCAACTTCATCATAATCCAAAAGAACTGAATTTCCACGTTTTACAACATTAGAGTCTAATAGAGCAAAGTCTTCTGATGTATCTAATTCTTGATCAGTTATACTAGTAGAAGGCATTAAATAACTTTCAAGGCTATTCTGTCCAATAATAGGTCTTATTGCCTGTAAATTTTCATCAACACTTATAGCAGAATACTCAAGATCAATAAGATCATTATTCTTGAAATCATCAACAAAGAACCCACTCTTAAATCTATCATTACCCTGAGCATCTTGTACCTTTAATGCTTCTGTACTTACTTCAAGTAATGATAATGTGGTTACTCTTTCCAAACTATCAATTCTATCTTCAAGAATACCAATATCTCTCATAGTATATCTCTTATTATCAGTAAGATACATTGCCGTATCATCTGGATCAAAAAGATATGGTGGATATATTAATGTAGCCAACTCCATTGAGTTATTATCAGATGAAGGAGGTAGAGGAACTCTTGCTGAAGTTCCTTCTTGAATTGATAAGATACCATTCTTATCAATGAATAATTTATCAATCCTACCAAGATAATAATCATATCCTAGAATAGAAGTTTCACCAGATGCTACTAAGAATTTTGGCTTAGAATTAAATTCTGTTGTTCTTGAATCAAAAGCAAATGGAGATACAGTATTGCTACTAAAATCTGGTACTCTAGGTCTAAAGTCAAGTGTATCTGTTGCTCTTACTTTATCATGGCCAATTTCAGGAATATCTTCACTATATCGTGCTTTATCATAACTCATTACAGTAAATGCATCTCCCTTATCACTAGTAGGGACAACATACTTATCAAATACGATTAATAATCGTCTGGATGGTATAGAGGAATTTGATTTTCTAACAAGTCTTGAATAATCATAGAATTGATCTCTTTGACCTTTATCTAAAGTAAATGATTTTGTAACATTCTGATACTTACCATCTGTCTCTACAGTATTAATTCCTTCAACAGTAGTATTGATATTTGACTCATCAAATACTACATCTTCATTTAATTCAAATATTCTATCATTTAAATATACAACACCTAATTTATTAGCTCCACCTGAGGATGGTGTAGATCCATTATTTGTAACAACTCTAGCAATAGCATTAGAAGTTTGTCCAACTATATGTTCACCAATAACAGCATTTGATGCAACAGCTGCTGTAGCACCAAAAACTATATTATCAAAGGTTGGTTGAGTTTCATCAGTTGATTCATAAACCGATAGAACCTTAACTACATCAGGTACATTCAATGATATTTCTTGGTCTTGAACTCTTAAACCATATGCATTCTTATTCCATGTTAATCCATCTCGAATACCAGTACCAATACCAGATTGTTGTAATTTAGATAAAGTTACATCTAGAATATTACTCTTAACATAATTTTTAACTTTACTTTGAATACCTTGTTTAACTGCAGTTACATTAGCAACAGTATTAGAGTCACTAGCATTTAATCCTGTAATTACAACTTCAGATCCACCACTATTCAAACTAAAATTACCAGAAGTTACTGAGCCAACTCCAGTAGTAGATCCATAATGAATAGAATATCTACTTGGGCTATATGAATCAAAAAATGCTGTAGCAATTGCGACTCCAGCACCATCTTTAACTCCTGGAGTTCCATCTACACTGAGAGTTGTTGTGGAAGATGCAATACCTTCTCCAGTAATTTGTGCAGAAATTGTTAATGTTGATCCAGTAAGATCAAGAGAAGAAATATTAGGATCTGGTAATACTGTATATAATGAACCTTGCTCATTATCTCTAATAGACGGTGCACCAACAGATATATTTACAGTTCCATTAGTATTAATAGGTGTTCCACTGAATATTCCAGCAACACTTACACCCAAAGCACCAAGAGCCACAGAAGCACCATCAGCAGAAATAGAATCTACATTTGCAAATATTTCATCTCCATCACCTTGAGAATATCTAATTATAGTATTAGTTGCGATACCAGTAAATACTCCACCTGGTGATCTTAATGTTTGTCCAGAATTGGTTACGATTCCAACTGTCACTCCATTAGGTAAAGGGTATTTTTCTAAGAATGTAGTTGCAGTAAAGTCTTGTGCATAAACACCTGCTGCAGTTTGCTTAACATACTTAACATCTTTAATACCAAATGCTTTTACAGCAACTGTTTGTACAGAAAGAGAATTACCTTGAATAATAAGTGGTTCATTTGCTAAGAATCTACCAGATGTTTGTTCCACAAGAAGATCATTTCCTGTTCCACTAGTACCACCACTACCAGCTCCACCAGAATTCCATACATAACCAGTTGCACCACTATTTGCACCTTTTACATGATAACTATGTAAAACTTCTGTTACTGAAAGTGATCTATTTAATGATAATCTAGTAAATGTTTGAACATCATATAGATATAAATTCCATTTTGATGCAGCACCTTGATATTCATTACTATCTAAACTGAAAGAATATACCCTTGCTCTACCTATATTTGGAGTAGATGCCGAATATCCATTATATAAAGCAATTTCTTTTCTATACTGAGGTTGGCCTCCAACATTATTCAGTTGTAACCTATTTCCCATTAAGAAAGGAACTTGAGCAGTCTCTATAGTTTCAGTTTCTCTTGGTTTAGGAACATCTAAAATGGTTGTATTATCTGTATCAATATCATATCCATGAACATATGCTGTTCCACCACCAATTCTTAGAGATGCTAAATCATCTGAAGGAGTATTTCCTTGCTCTGTTTGCTCATCAGAGAAAAATATTCCACCATTTCCTAATCTATCATTTAGTGAATTATTAACACTTATATCAAATGGGTTTAAAGTATAATTTCCAGATTCTTCAAATGTTCTTTCAGCAATATAATCTTTAATTATATTGTAATTATTTTTAGTGGTTATTTTTCTTGTTTCACCATTAACAACCTTTACAATCTCAACAAAATCAGAATCATCATAATTATTCGTTGCTTTTTTAGTAAGAGTTAATGCAATTTTAAATCTATCAGCACCAGGAGCAGCATAATTGGTAAATCCTTGTGCATTATCATATAATGAAGGATCGTCTTTTGCACCAATTATTAATTCATCAATCTTTAAACCAACTCTATATGAAGGTGTATTTGTATAATAATCTAAAATTATTGTTTGCTTCGTTACATTGACAAAAGTTCCTCTAATAAAATAGACACCATCAGCCACAGAACATGCAGATCCTACGGATGTTGCATCACTAGCTACTAAAGTTGCAACTTCTTGGCCTGTAGCAATAGTAGTATTACCATAAACTATATTTTCTTTTGCTATTAATGATTCACCATCAGTAAATACTTCAGTTTGAAAATCAACAGGACTAGAATCAATATATTTTACATATAATGTTAAGTCGGTTACATTAACTCCATCAGGAAGTACAACTTTATCCACAGTTGCAGTTACACCTGAAGTTCTACCTTCTATAACTTTACCTACAAGTTGATCAGCATAAATTGAAACATCAATTCCAAACTGCAAAGGACTCAATTTTACAGAATTGTATTGATAATCAACAGTAATTCCACCAGGAATTACAATAGATCCTTCTTTAAAGACATGACTACCAAATTGCTCAACCTGATTTTGTAGAATTGACTGTAATGTTGTTAATTCTCTAGCTTGAACTGGAAATCCTGGTTTAAATAAAACCTTGTAAAAATTCTTACTAGGATCATAATCGTCATAGTAAGGACTGATATTTAAATCTTTTTTCTGAGCCATGAGTTTTTAAAATTCCAGTATGATTTTAATGTCTTCTTTTTGTCTGCTATCTCTAGTGACTGACTTGCGATTATCAATATAAATTACATCGCCAGTAGTTTTATTTATCTCTGGGTCAGCGAGTCCACTTGTAAAATAGACACCTAAATCTATTTCTTTAGTACCATCAGTATAAGTGTTTCCAGTAAATGCAATAGATGGAGAAGTGTCAGATGGGCCACCTGCAGCAAAACTAATACTATTGGTTGTAGCTTCAAATCCCAATACTTTAGAATCTGTACTAACACCAATATAATCAGTCTGATCTACATTATTTCCAAAATATAGGGATCTATCTTGATAATATTTTAAAACATTAGTTTGCTTATCAAAGGAAGCAACATATCCACGAGCAACACCACCATCACTACGTGTTTGTGCTATAGAACTACCAATAGAAATAGAACTACCATCAAAGGATGATCCAAATTTAATTGCACCTAAAGATGAATATTGACTACCAGTGAAAATGGTATTTTTGGATGAGAATGTAGATGGATTCTTTACAAGTCCCACTTCAGAAAATGTGGTATCTGTTGGAAAATCTCTTGTAGAATCATCAAATCTTGCATAGATTAGAACTCTATCTGCACCCAATTCTTTATAAACATCATATCCATGTCCTCTAGAAGGAGGTATAATGGGTATCAATTTAGCAAAAGTACTTGGAGAAGTACCTGTAGGTTGAAGTAGACCTAAATCAACAATACCATAAGTATATCCACTTCCACCAGCTGTTACTGTTACTGATTGGATAATTCCACCCACAGTTTGTACAGATGCTTTTGCACCAGTACCATCACCAAGAATATCTACTGAATATGTTCCATTATTGTATCCAGCACCTGGATTTTCAATATATACTTCCTTAATCTGGTTAAAGTTAACATCAGAATCAGCTGCCTCTCTAACATTTTGAATTTGAGAGTTTGTAGAAGTAGACCAATTATTAGGAACTACAATATATTCTGTAGAATCAAATTTTATAATATCACTAGGTGTTATTGAGAATAAAAACTTCCAAACATATCCATCTCCACTTGTTCCAGCAGCAGATGGTTCCAAATCTGTAAATGTTGGTTCATCTTTTGATTTACCACCACTGGCCGTCGCAGAACCTGGTGCACCATAAGAACCATTACTTAAACAGATATAAACGTTATAATCACTATTAACAACATAATAATTTGCATCATATAATCTAGGGGTTTTTGATATGGGAGCAGGATTACTAATACTGTAATCTTGTCTGTACATATCATAAGAAGTGTTCTTAGTCCATTGGACTTTTCTTATAACCCTTCTTATATTATTTGCATTTATTTTTTGACCAAATAGTGAAGTACTTCTATATTGTGCTTCATACTGAAGATTATCTGTTGGCAATAAAGGTGCAGAACTATCCCACGTACTAGTCCTACCAAATCCTGGATTAGGAGAGGTAGGATTACTCAACCCTAAAAAAACATAATAGGAGTTGGATGTATCAAGTACAGATTCTACAAAATTACTTGCATTAAATATTCTAAATTGATCTGTTACGACGGCAGACATATTAATTTGTTTTTTAGATATTTATAATAGTTTATTAAGATGTTGGATCGACAGCCCCACTATCTCTAAAACCTTCTAACCTTCTCTGTATTGTTGGGAAGGTAGTTAGACCAGAATTAACGGTTAAACCACTAACACCAATTGCTATTGGATTACCTGTATTTCTGGTAATTGTTCCACTCAATCTACCCATTGAGAAGTGTCCTGCTGGATTATTTGTCCATGCACCTGTAGTACTGAGCCCAGTATGTACAGTATCAGATTTAATGTTACATACTAAAATTGAGGTAGTACCACTATATCCTCCATGATTACCACTAATATTGTAAATATTGTCTAGGAATTCTGTTCCTATACCAATTATTTCACTATCAGAATCATATATTGAAGTTACACCTGTTCCTATCTGTGTATCAAAAACACTGATCGGACGACCATCTGCTAAGACAGCAAGGCCACCAGCAGAGTATACTTCAAACATCAATGCTAAACCACTGGATGATCCTGCTTTAGTAGTTGTACCAATTCCTGTAATAGATCCAGTAATATCTTGAACAGCAGTAATATTACTTACTAATTCAGATTTATATAATGGTAATGGTGCTATAACTTTAGGTACATTGGTAGAAGTGTATCCAAATCCTGCATTTGTAATTGAAGTACCTGAGATAACTCCATTTGTTATAGTAGCAGTAGCAGTAGCAGTAGTTCCAATACCAACACCAATACCACTTGTTGGTATTCCAACTGATAGATTGGTTGAAGCACCAACATATCCAAGACCACCATCTACAATAGTGAGCCCTGATAATTGACCAGAAGCATTGATTGTAGCAGTTAGAGATGCAGCACGAGGTTCTGCAATTGCATTATCTACAATAAATCCACCAATAGGTTTAGTAGGAAGATCTCCTTCATAATTAAATATGGATGCATTATCAACAAATATTTGGCCAGTTTCTGTAGAAGATAGATCTCTTATAATCTTCGCTGTTGGGAAGACTAATGGTTCTGTTATACTTCTTGCTTTAGAAACAACCTGACCACCGATAATTTTATCAACTTTTTGTTTAGTCCAACTAAACTGCTTTCTTTCACTAGTAATTCCTGCCCCAGTATAGAAACTAGTTTCTATTCTATCAGAATCAACAATCGCTTCGATTGTTCTATCGGTCTGACTTACTTTATCAGACTCCATTCTCAATAGTTCAATAATATCACCAGGTTTTAGTGTTTCTTTAATATCAGTAATTAGAAGAGTATCTTCACCATCAGTTCCACGATAGAAGAATATACTTACATCATCAGTTGCTCTAGGTGCTTCCCTAAAGACGAATGATGTTCCTCCATCAAAGTCATATGCAACTCCTGGTTCTTGAATAGCACCATTAATGATAATTAATAATGCATTTGAAAGATTCATTTCAGGGAATGCTGGAGTATCTTCAGATTCAAATGCTAATAATGAACCATCATATTTTAATTCAAATCTTGTCTTAGATCCATCTTGCTGATTTTTAATAGAATCAATGTAATCAAATTGTCCGAATTGCCATGCTGCAAACGAATCATTATGAATATCAACTGCAGTGAATATTGCAGGAGTCACTATTTCTCTTAAATTAGAGTCTGTAACTAAACCAACAGGTGTAAACTGATCACCTCTTCTAAACCCATAGCCACTTCTAGTAAGTCCATATTCAGTCATTTCACCATAAGGTAGATCACTAAAGGTTGTTATTCCAACAAAGACCTTAATAGTATCAGTATCTACAATTTCAGTGATAGCAATACTCTGACCAGATACAGGATCTGATGTACGTGGATAATCATGCTCACTGTTGAAGTTATCTCTACCACATGTAAAGGTTAAAGAATCATTAGCAATCTGAATTGTATTAGCACCTGATAAACCATGAGCACCAGTAAATGATAATTCAAGAATACCTGTTGATGGAATATATCCAGCATCAGAAACAGTCAAGGTTCCACCAATACTTCTAGTTACTGAATTAATACCAGCACTTACAAATCTATGCTCATCTCCACGAGGACGTTGACCCATACCAACATTAACTAATAAACCTGATCCAGTATTTGTAGTTGGGCCTTCACCTAATCTTGATATACCAGTAACTTCAAGATTACTATATGAAGGTTCTGGAATAATTAAACTAGGATTAATATAATTTGTACCAGCAGCACCAACACTAAGATCTAATCTTGCTCCAGTTCCTGATGGTGATTTACCTACATTAACCGTAAATTTATTTGCAGCAAATACTTGTTCAACACCTATGGTTGCATTATGTACAGGATCTTTCTTAGGTCTAGGATAAGTATGAAGATCAAGATGATTGTTCTTAGCACATGTGAATGTTAAACCACCAGTAGTGAATCCAACAGTATTATTTGCTTTCTGGATTCCACTAGCAGCTGCAGATACAAATGTATGTGTTGAAGTATTTGTAGATGGTACTCTCTTAAGACAATTAACTTGGAAAGTAGCAAAAGATGCATTACTAATTGGAATCCACTTATTATGGATAGGATCACCAGGTCTTGGATAAGTATGCTGTGTAGCATTACCATCCAATGTACATGTAAAGGTTAGAGAATTCTCTTCAATCTTAATTAAGTCTCCATTTGACCATCCATGAGCACCACCTACAGTCTCAATTTCTAAAATACCTGTAGTTGGATTGTAAGTAGTACCTGATTTTGCTGTATTGATTCCTGATTGAGTGAATCCATGACTTCCTGTAGTTGTTACTGTTAATATTCCACTTGAAGGATCATATTCAGTACCAGTAGTTGCTGTAAATGGGCCACCTGCATTTGCAGTAATTGATCCTACACCAGCAGTTATAAAGTTATGCTTATTATATTCTACAATTGATGCATTTATTACACCATTAGTACCAACACTAGATCCAACGAACACATCAAATGAAGTTGCATCAGATGAAATAACATCTGTACAGATACCTACAACTGGATCCGATAAACGAGGATACGCATGATCTGTTCTGTGATTATCTTTATCACAAGTAAATGTAAGAGATTCTGTTACAATTCCTATTCTATTGTTGTTAGCAGCAACAGCAGTCATGGCTTCTTCACCAACTACTACTTTCAATACGCCACTTCCACCTTCATAAGTGGAATCAAGTACATCAAGTGTTGAATTTGTTGTTACTCCAACAAAAATACTGAATGAAGTAGCACCAGTTGTAGCAATACCAACAACTTTACTGTATGAAATATTAAGAGGATCTTTTCCTAATCTTGGATATGTGTGAACAGATTGATTATCATCTCTACCACATGTAAATGCTAATGAATCGGTCTTAATTCCAATCTCATCAACCGACTTAGTAAGTGGTTGAGATGCTGATACAAATGTATGAATACCTGCATTTATATCTCCTGCAACTCCAACATAAACAGCAAATGTATTAACACCTACTTGCTGAATTGGTAACCACTGACTTCCAGTTTCATCTTTATCTGCAGAACTAAATCTTGGATAGTAATGATCTGTTGCATGATTATCAAGAGCACATGTAAATCTTAATGAATTTTCTGCAATCTTAACATATTCTCCAGTCTGCCAACCATGGCCTGTAACTGTTAAATCTAAGTATCCAGTTGTAGGATTGTATCCAGCATCAGCAATTGTATGAGTAGTTGGTGAATTGAAATTATGGGATGCTACAAAGAAGGTAACAATACCTGTTCCAGGACTGTACTCTGCATATGGACTAGTAATAGTAGTAGTTACATTAGGTGATGAACCTACATTTAATTGAACTGTAGTTGTAGTAGGAACAGTAACTACAGTACTAACTCCAGCAATAGGATCTGATGCACGAGGATATGCATGTTCTGTAGCATTATTATCTCTATCACAAGTAAATGTTAATGCACCATTGTCTATATTAATTGACTGCCCACCACTAATTCCATGAGCAGATGCAAAGGTTATTTGCAATACACCAGTAGAGCCTGTGTATGCTGCTCCAACAGGAGTTAATTTACCTCCACCAGTAACCTTAGTAACAGAATCAGTAACACCACTAACGAAGGTATGCTTATAATTTCCACCACTGTATACTGCGTTTGCAAGATCACTAGAACCACTTACAAATGAATGTCCATAATCACCACCAATTTCTATAGCATTACTTGTAGCACTTACAAATTTATGATCATATGGTGAATCGGTAATTCCTATAGAAACAGATCCACTATAAGCAGAACCATATGTTGCATCTCCATACCATGGAAGTGCATATCCTCTACCAAGGTATCGGTGAGGTATAGAGTTAACACCTACATTAGTAGTAAATCTATATCTTGGTAACTTACCAACATCCAATGTAATTGTGCTTGTAGTTACTGATGTTATACCAATAACTGAACCATCCCCTGCAGGATCTCCATAACGTGGATAATCATGAATAGTTGCATAATTATCCATTGAGCACTTGAATCCTAATGATTCTGTCTTAATTCCAACAGTCTTACCAACTTTCTTGAGAATACCATTAGTTGCACCACTTATAAAGGTATGTGCATATTGATCTGCGGTATCTGCGGCTGCACCAACATATACAGTAAATGTGTTTATAGTGTATACATGAACTGCTAACCATTTAGCATGAGCAGGATCATTTACTCTTGGGTATGAATGTTCTGTAGCATTACTGTCTTTTGCACAAGTAAATGTTAAACAACCATCTGTTAATAAGACTCTATCACCAGTAACAAGACCATGACCATTACTAGTAACTACTAATCGTCCAGTTGACTGTGTATAAGTCGCATTAGTTGCTGTTATTGGGGATGCAGCACTATACCCATGGCCTGACCCTACAGTCAATTCTACTTGTCCAGTTGCGGGAATATAGGTTGCAGCAGTTACGTTCTTCTCAGAGGCAGGAGACGTGCCTACAGGGACTTCAATAGTTGTTAAATTTGGTACCGTTGCGGTTAATGTTTGTCCATATGCAGGATCACTTGGTCTAGGATATCTATGTTCTGTCTGGAAATTATCTCTAGAGCATTTGAAAATTAATGAAGCATTAGCAATAGTTACATTTCCACCACCAGCAACACCATGTGCACCAGAGAATGTAAGAGTTAGAACTCCAGTATTAGCATTATAATCTCCACCATTTGGAGTTAGACTACCGTTTACTGCATTAGTGTCAGCAGAAACGAATGTATGTGCAAAATCACCACCAGAATAAAGAGCACTAGTTGCAGTACCTACAAATTGATGAGTATAATCTCTTTCATCTACATCTAAAATTGTATAATCTTCACTAGTACTTGTTAATCCTACAGGATACTTAGGATAGATTGTAGTTGTTATACCAGAGAATCCACTATTGATTATTACTGCATCAGTTCCTACACCTACAAATTGATGTATAGAATCTGTTCCAGTACCAACATTAATGGTTATGGTTTCAGCAGTTCTTTCAATAATTGGTGTAGCTATTCCAGCAATAGGATCTGTACCATGACGTGGATATGAATGATAAGAGGAATACCCATCCTGTGAACATGTAAATGTTAATGAATTGGTTGCAATACCAACACTCTGGCCTACACCTAAAGCATTAGCACCAATTGTTAATACTAAATTACCAGTAGTTTGTTGATAAACTGCATTAGATACACTATAACTATCGTTACATGTAAACGAAAGGCCAACCAATTTAACTTGTTTAATAACACCAGATTCAAAATAAGTGGGATTAAGTGTAGTAAGTTCTAATTCACCAGTAACATTATCATAATCTGCAGCTGTAATTGGATTCTTAGTTGATGCAACAGTTGGGAATCCAACAATACTAGTAATACTACCAGCAGCATCAGTTTCAATATATGCTTTTGCTGGTACTGGAACAGCATATCCCAATCCTGGTGTAGATCCAAGAGAAATTAACACACCACCTCTTGGTAGTTGGTTTTGGTTTACATCAGCATCACTAATATAAACATCTCCTGTAGCAGATGCTATACCTGTAAAGACAACACTACTAATTCCAACACTAGTGTCTTCTTGAATTTCGAAATTATTATCTGGATTATTTGCAGCAGATGGTTTCTGGAAGATATTACTAATAAGAACTAATCCACTACCACCAGTACTTCCTAGACCAACAGTATTTGCACCACCAACTCTTAATCTGAATTTGGTATCAAGTCCAGTAAATTCATCTGTTATATCATCATATATTTGGTTAGTATTATAATCATTCCTTAAGAATGCACGTCCAGTAAATGATGATGTTGGGAAAGGTAAATTACCTGCATCTTTCTCTACCTGAGGATTACCTCTAGGAGAATCTGTGAAGTATACTTCCTTACCAACAATTTGATATGAACCTCTATAAAGTTGAACAGTTGAGTTATTTGCATGAGCTGATGGTGCTGAACCAACGAAGGATCTTTCAACTTCAATAAGAGATGTTGTTCCAATTCCAGTAATTGGGCCATCTGTTTCAGTACCTATTCCAAGATTAAGAATCTTCATATACTCTTCACCAACCCTCACAATATCATCAGGGCCAAGAGATGAAATACCACTAAGTGAGAACGTGGTTGCAGTAGTACCTATACCTAATGTTCCAGCACCATCAATATCTTCTGTATTATTCTGAAGACTGAATGCAATTGGATTATATGCTAATGGAGATTGTATTAAATTATCAATAGTAATGACTGCTTTTGTATTAGCAAGAGCCATTTGGAATTCATGTGCATTTCCTGTACCAACACCAACAAATGTAACACCAGTACCAGCAAGTGCTAATGTCTTAGTAGTTGCTATCTGGAATGAATCACTACCATCTCTAATAGCAAATACAGGACTTGTTAATGAATTAATTCCACCGCCACTATCTACATATTGCATTGGAGTAGATCCAACACCAACAAATGTTGAATTTGGTTTGTATATTAATTCTTCTGCAGTTCTAAACCAATGATTATCAATACTAAATGTACCTGATGTAAGATTAACTATATTTGTTGCAGCAGGATTAAATGTCTTAGCAAAAATTGGAGTACTTCCAGAGGTTAAGGTAAAATTCTTTCTATTAATCCTATCACCATTAATTGCATTATAGAAGAATAATTTAAGATTTTCTCTTCCACTACCAAATTCAAGATCTGAAGTAAGTTCTTCATTAAGTGTATCTAATGGGCCATACATACAGAGATTTAATGAAGATACTTGAATTTCAGTACTTGCATATGCAGAATCTGGAATAAACTCAAGTTGTAGTTGATTACCATTAAATTTACCGTTGAAGGATCCTATTCCCGACATAGAATCTGAAACAGATGTACTACCAACAGATATGAATGGTGATGGTTGTGTATAAACATCACCAGTATCGTGCATTAAATATACTTGATGTAATGCTTTAGTTGATCCAGCACTAACTTCAATAACAGACTTAACTGCATTAAAGTCAGTGTTAAGGACTGAGAATACATTTCTTGTTCCAGTACCAGTAGCATAATCAGACTGATAAAGAGCAGTTTGTTCAGATCCTTGAGGTTGACCAGGTGCTAAGAATCTATAAGTTCCAACTCCAACAGCTGTTGTACCAAATCCAACTATTTTAGACTTAAGTTGTATTTTGTCTGTTGAATCATTTTTATACTCAACTATTAACTCATTACCATAACCAGAATCTGTTGAGAATCCTACCTCAAATTCACCCATCAAAGTATTTGAATACATTCCAAGATCAGAATGGGTATCAACAAAATATTCAGAAGTATATGTATTTTCACCATCATGTGTAACATATAATTCTAAGTAATTTTGTTCATTTGTTGTTTCATTTAATAAATGATTTTGTAAATGTAATGAACTATATTTCTCAGAATTTAAACCAACAATTCTTGTAGTTGTTATTCCTGCTGAAAGAGTAGTAGCAATACCAACAGAACCAGTTATATTAACAAATCCTACTGCATATGTACCTACACCAGCAAGTTCGTTGAATTGTGTTCTAATAACCTTAAGATCATAGTCAGTGTTATATGCATCTGGTAAAGGAATAAATCTAAGGTAACTATCTCCAAGAGAAGTTTCTTGAACATCAAAAGTTCCAATAGATGTTTCATCATTTAATTTCTGCTTCTCTAATAATACAGATTCTGTCCCAAAATTATTTAATAGTACCAAATCTGCTGTTTGAATATCAGTTTGATCTAGATTAGTAACTCTAACAAACAGAGATTCAAAAGTATTAAGTTGAGAAGCTTCTATTTCGAATAAATTTAAAAATTCACTTGGTTCACCGTCTAAGTTTGAGAATTGCCTATTAATATCATCTACTATCAGAACTTGATTACTCCTTCCAAGTAAGTAAGATGATAATCTCTTATTTTCAACTTCAACAAATTTAGATGCTTTACCAGTTAAAGCTAGATTACCAACAGTGCTATTATATTCCAAATCATATGCAGTAGTCCAATTATAAAGTGTATCTACTCTTTCATCACCTGTTAGATCAATAATAGAAAGTGATTGATCTGTACTACCAATTCCAGATACTACTGTTGTGGATGTAATTCCTGTATCTGCAAAGTTCTTAAGGCCTGCAGTATGAAGTAATCCATTTACTGGACTTCTTAATGTACTATATTCTTGACTACTCTTAACTGTATATGAAAGATTTTGGAAATAATCATTGTCAGGAAGTACTTGATTATCTAAATTTAATTTTCCAGTATCATTAGTCCAACCAATATCTTTTTTAGCTGCATAACTTACAGAATATCTTCCAAGGTTCTCAGTAAGACTAACAATAGCCGCTATTGTTCCAGAGTCCTTTCCAACAATAACTTCATCAGGACTTAATTGATAAGTTCCAAAAACTTTAATAAAGTCAGGATTTCTTGCATCATCTTCAGTTGAAGTAATGTATAAATCTCTTACAACATCGTTTGAAATTATTTGTTCCCCAACAATAAATTGAGATGGGTATTGATAAGTTGTAAATGTTGGATAATTATTCTTATTAATGATTACTGCTAAAGATCCCTGATCAGTAACAGCAACACCACAATTTGTTGTGAATTCAGTTGCATCAAGGGTTACTGAATCTGTCGTACCTGGTGTATATGCTATAACTTTAGGGAATCTATAACCCAAATCTACAGAGTTAAATCCAGTACCAGCAGTACCAACTTTAACCATATTTTCTATAAAGACCTCATCACCTACTGTAAATGGAAGTGGAGAGTATCCTGTTGATGGAGTGGTAATATAACAAGTAAATATTCCAGTATTATTACTAGTAACCGTTTTAATACCAATACCATTAGTGTTATTAGTTGTAAATAATTCTACAGGTAATTCTGGTAATCCAGATGGAGCTACAACTACTTCAACATCTCCTACTGCAGGGCCTGTTAATGTTGCTTTCAATAAACCAGAATCAATCTTTTTCCTTGTAGTTGGGTGTACAATTGCTATATTTGGAGCAGATAGATAACCATCACCACCATCAGTAACAGTAACCACACCTATTGTATTTGAATTTTCAACAACAATTAAAGGTGAAATAAATGCATTTGGTTTTAAAGTTTTATCTGAAGAATATTCAAACCCTTCATTAATAATTCTTACCTGATTTGCATTACCAATTGATTTTGAAGCAGGAATAATATATGCACCTGATCCTGTGGTGGTAGTACCAATACCAACAAAATTAGGCAATCTCTTATATCCAAATCCACTAAAGTTAACGTCTGCTTGGTCAACACCACCAAATGCTGTTAGAGATGTTGTAGTATATTCTAAAGAACTAGTTTCATTTGAATAATCCAATCTTTCTGGAATTTGCCTTAAAGAAATATCAAATGTTGTAGATCCTGTAGCAATAACATTGTACCTATCGTTATATAAACTATCTGCAAAATTAATTAATGAATATTTTTCAACTTGAGTATCTGCGGTACTAATAAATCCACCCTTCTCTAAGTTATAATATAACTCAGATGGAAGCATACTATCATAATTTAAAGTCCTAGTTGCAAGGGTACCAATACCAGCTGTTCCAACACCTGTTATAGTAAACGCAGCCGCACCTGTATATCCAGTAGAAACAAATTCATTTTTAAACTTATTATCATAATAGAACTTAAGATCATATCCCTCTAAAGACGGATCAACTATATCAAATACTAAATCACTATTTCCAACAGTAAATAAGGATGGATTTATTAAAGAAAGAGATTGTATAGATCCTCCAGTATCAGCCATTCCAACTACAATAGGTGGATTGGTATAAGCATCTTTAGATGATTCGGTTAATTTAATAACATCATCATCAACTTTAAATACAAAGTAACCACCAGTTGATAATCCACTAGCAACATCATTGGCCTCATAGAAAACTCTATCTCCTGTTTCTAATCCATGCTCACTTAAAGTTATTTCATTAGTTATTGAATTAATACCAGTATTATTAAAACTAATGGGATTAACTAAAATATTTCCAGTATCTGCATTTCTCTTAAGTCTTACACCTGTGGATGTTCCTATACCAACTGAAAGATTAGATTTAACATTCAAATCAATCTGATCACCTACAACTAACCCATGAGTAAATGATGTAGAAATAGAAACTGTTGAATTAATTTTTTGTGTCTTTGCTAATACCTGCTCAAATTTAGTAGTAATTAAATAATTATTATAGTTAGTACCACCACCAGTAAAGTAGACATCTGAGAAACCTATACCAACACCAGTTTTTATTCCAACATAATTTTTACCTCTATTAGTAACATATACTTCTTGTGGTAAATTATAACTAACAGTACCAGAACTATTAGCAATAGATATTTGTGCTGCTCCACCAGGAACTGAAACAGTTACTGATTCATTATTTTTAAACTTATGATTTGGTATATAAATTGTTTGAGTTGGAATACTTCTTGTAATTGTAGTACTTCCAAATCCAAATGTTGATGTATGGGTGACACCAGGTGTAACACCAAAACCAACAGCCTTGATTGGATTGAAATATGCAATATTGTTTATTGCTGATTCAAAATAAGGTACAGTTTTAGGAATAGTAAATGAATCAGGTATTATAGAAATTGTACTACCTACACCGTGCACAAGACCTGTAGAACCTCTATTAGCCCTTATTATTCTTTCATTTGGATATATTTCTAAAACCTGCATGGTTTCAGCACCAATTGTAATGCTGTTACCTATACCTAATGACTCAGGTATTGTTGAAACATATATTTCAGTTGCATTTGGTAGAGATCCTACTGTAGGTACTTCTGCAATTACTTGAGTACTTGCTGTTACTATACCAATTTGATATCTTCCATTTAGTTCAGTTAAAACTGTAGATAGGCCAGAAATAACAACATTATCACGATTAACTAAAGAATGTTGAGGTAAAATATTAACTTGAACATTATCAGGGTTCCAAGTCAGTATTGTATTATCAAAAGTTGTAACTGCAGTTTGTATATCAACGATAGGTCTTCCAACCAAAGAAGAAACCTTACTAGACAATCCTTCACCATTTGTTCCTGACTCATTAAATATCAATCCCTCATTTATTTGATAATTATCACCAGCATCAACAACGTTTAATTCATCAATGGTACCTGATGTAACTGATTCTATTATTGCCTTCTGATTAGATATTTCATTTGTTTCAATAATGAAGTCATTATCAATATCCTTCTCAGCAACTCTATATGGGAAGGTATTCCTAATAAGATTATTTGTTGCATAATCATAATCCTGAGTTAAAGGTTGTTCTTGTGGAATTGATCTATAACTGTTTCCTATAAAATATGGGAACTGTGGTTTATTTTGAGCACCACTATCCTTTATTGTTGCATAATAAGCATAAATTCCATCTGGGAACTCAGGTGTTTTTGCAAAACGACCATTATTTGCATCCAAATCACCAGAATCATCAAATTTATTATCATCTACAAAAAATCCTTCTGGGAATACTGTAGTAGAAGGTCTATCAAATACACTAGAAGCATCTAATGAATAACCACTTAATAGTCTCTTTGGAGTTGAGTTAGAATCTTGAGGATTAGAATAAGCAAAAGGCCCATAAATCGGATTTCCATCATAAGCCCACCCAATAATCTTAGATGCAATGGTTATACCTGTACCAACTTCACCAAATGATGTTCTATAAGTTTCTCCATACCCAACAACTGTATATTTTAACTTATCATCACTTTCTACAAATAATTCACTGTCACCATACTTCTCAACCATATCTATCGTTAATGGTCTAACAAAACAATCAATATTACCACCTTTACCTGCAGAAGTTATTTTTACAGTAGTTGATGCTGCAGAATATCCAATACCAGTACTAACAACTTGTACAGAGGATATTTTATTATTGGTTATAATTGGCCTTAATTTAGCACCAGATCCTGCTCCTGTAGAATCAACTATTTCTAAATCAGGTACTGAATAATATTCTACACCACCATAGTTAATATCAACACTATCAAGTTTACCACCAATGATATTTGCTTTTAATGATGCATTTCTACCATTTTGGATAGTTATTGTAGGTTTCTTTTCAAAATTAATTATAGTTGAACCATAACCAGTACCAGGTTCATACAAATAAGCATCAATGATAGTACCCGTAACAGTAGGAGTAAGTATCATCTCTTCAACGGATTGGGTAATAGTACCAAATCCTACAGGAGAATACTTTAATGATACTGAAATATCTGGATATTTGAAGACTTGGAATCCTTTACCTTCAGATTCAAACTTAACAAAGTTATCTCTATTGAAATTAGTTGGATCTGTTCCACCAAGGCCAGCATTAGTTAATCTAAATGAATCATTATCAACCTTAAGAACCTGATAATAATTTGCAGTTGTGGTTATTCCTGTACTTATTGTTAATCCAGTAATTGCTTGTGGAACCGTTGTACCCACACCTACAGCAGTTGTATATTCAACTATATCACCATTACCAAATCCATGATCTTTATATACTACTTTATTGTATTGTGTAGATATACCAGTAGGTTTAACATGCAGTTTTCTATTGGTTAATGTTCCACCATCTATAACTTCTATACCAATAACTGATTTTTGATTAGGTAAAGTGGAAAACTTATGGGTTCCACTAGTATTAGAAATACCTAAACCAACTACATTAGTTTTATTAATTGCATTTATAGCACTATCATATAATTTAACTGTTTTATTATCAATTACTTCAACAAAATAAGAAGCATTATTAACTAAAGTTTCTGTAACTACATCAAGACCAATACCTTCATTTCCATTAGACTTATAGATTACTTCTTGAGCATTCTGGAATGTATGATCAGTTAAAAATGTAATAGTATCATCAGTTTCATTAACACCACCAGAATAAGCTGTTTGTCTACCATCAAATTCAACTTCTCTTGACTTCTTAGCAATTAATGGTTCTAAAACTGCATTACCATTACCACCAACAACATTAACACTTTGAACTTCATTAATATCAAATCCTTGAGGATCAATATAAACTTTAGTAACAGAACCCTGTACTACTGGTTGTATTAAAGCATTTGTACCAACACCAGCACTAACTGCTATATTTGGTGGATTAACAACATCATAGCCACTACCATTAGTAACAACATTTGCAGATTTTAATGGGCCATAATAAACATTATCTTCAGACTTGTAGTTAGTAATCTCTACACCATTAATCATCAGACCAGTTGTTCCTGGATCTGTCTCCGTTTGATTTGCTCTATTTGAAGATGATGTTAATGAAAACTTCTTAAGTGATTTTTGTGGTGATATTTCCTCTGATCTCTGGGAATTTAATATAAATTTATGTGTTCCGCCAGCAGGTTGTAATGGAATATAAGTAGCACTCTCAATAGATGCTCTAGATCCATATAGTCTAACTTTCTTTTTATCAGTAGAAACAATCTCACAATAATATCTACCAGTCTCTAATCCAACATAATGAGCACCATTTGGCTTATAATATATTTCATCCCCTGTAAAGAATGGAACTGCAGATGGAAATATAACAGTACTATATTGATCTAATGTATTTGTTATTAAATCATCCAATCCACTGGAAGTTGCTGACTTAACATCAGTGGTTATAATATTTAAGAAGTCGGTAGTAACACCAGCTCTTCCAGATGGGAGTGAATTTGCTGCATAATATGCCTCCTCAGTATCATCTTTAATGTATAAATTTGATGTGTCGGACAATATGTTACTAAATTGTAACGGAACTGCAGTACTAACTGCATAATTTGGTTTCCTTCTAATGTCAATTGCACCTTCTACAGATAAAGCATCAGATAAGGTGATGGTATAATCACCAGCAATTGATAAAATAGTACTTTCTAGGTTTCCATTATTGAATGGTACAACATTATTTGATCCACTTCGAACAATTTCAACAAGATCACCTTTTTTTAGACTGGATTTATCAATTTTTGCCTTAGAAGTGAATTGACTTGCAGTCGCAAAAGACTGTCCTTCAATAAAATATCTACAACTTGTGTTATAAATCCAAGAATTTGCAAAAACTTCCTTAAATGATGCGTTTATAGCTGGATTTTCTATGAAGTCACCAACATTTTTGACCGAAATTATCTCACCTTCGTTAATATTCAGGTTTGTAGAGACCTGTTCAAAGTCTGATAATACACCAGTAAGTCTTAATTCTACCTTCTTGGTAATATCCCCATCTTCATAACCATAATATGTGTTATTACTTCTTATTTCATCTGCTTTTTTGATGGAAACACCTATTCCAGTACATCCAAAGAACTGATTAACACTCTTATTTGTATAATCAATAGATGTGTTACCAGCTGATATGATGGTTCCAGTTTGGCCAAACCCTATAGTTGAGTCAACAGTAATTACTGATGCACCAGCACCGATATTATCAAGAGATCTAGTTGCTTGAGTAATATCAAAATTACCTTGAATTGTTGAATCAGAGTCATCATAACCAATAAAAAGTGCTAATTTATAGTAATTTTGAATCGTTGTTAATGCAACACCAACTCTACTAAACCCTTCAACTTCAGATATTGAAGCATTAGTGTTAACATCTGATGTTTTATAAAGTGTTTGTCCTGCTAATTTAGTAACATCACCACCAAGTGCTTCTGCAATTACAATTTCTCTTCTAACATAGTTAGCTGAAGATGGCTTTAATAGATATTCTTCTAAATTTACAACTTTTGGAGTTTCGTCATAAAGTGCATTAAATAAAATTCTGAATGATTCATCTGTTCCTTTAGCATTATATAAGGATCTTGCTTCCTTTATAAAGGTACCTGCATTTAAATTTGCATCAAAATCAACATTCTCCAACCCTGGAGTAAGAGAAAACTTGAGTTTTTTATAAAATTCTTGTAAAAATAAAGAACTTAAGTTTTGTACATAAGTACCTGATAAGTGATCTGCAGTACTAGAAGTAGAAAATGTTAATTCTTCTTGATTTAATTCTTGATGATAACTTGTAATACCACTAAAACCACGTTTAGCACCAATAAAACTATTAGTTGTTACTCCAGTATAAGTTATAATCTCATTATTAATCTTTAATAATCCCCATTCATTGGGAAAACCCTTTGTACTAGAAACAGGAATTACATCACTGCTTGTAGTAATTCCAGTAGAAAGAGTTGTTTGTCCTACAACAACATCTGGAGTTAAATTATCTAATTTTAAATATTGATCTAAATTATCAGAGATGTCAATAACACCACCCTGATATTCTTGAGAAATATAATATTGCTTTAAAAATTCTACTGCATTGGGACTTTCACTCAATACATATTCAGGCAGCTGATTTTCAATAATTTGCTGAACCTTTACTTTCGGTTCAATGCCAGTTTGGATCATATTCCGATTACTCTCGTATTAATTTTCCGTTTAGATAACTTGAAGTATAGAAGTCTTTAATAAAGCTAGTTCCAGTAATTTCATCACCTGAACTTATCACATCCCTAACCATATTTATTGTACTTTTTGAGAGACTAAAATTGAGGTATAGTTCTTTTAGGCCAACTACATCATTAGATTCGGGAATTGCTTGTACTTCTACGACACCACTGTCATTAAGTGTTGATGTAATATTTACTGTACCAAGAAGAATTTCTCCTTTAATATAGTCCACTGTTCCAGCTGAACCAGAAACAGTGTTTTCAGTTCCATCATCTAATATTTCTACAATAGAAATAACACCTGATTTTAAATCTGAATTTGGAGTGTCTGTAAGGTAAACAGTTCTTGTATTACCAGATATTTTAAATCCAGTAGATTTAATATTCTTACCTGATGCGTTTACATGGAATTGATTACCATAACATAGTTCATATTGAGCAAATTGATTTACTGCTGCCTTCAAATCCCTTCTAACACGTACACGGGTAATATTAGAAGTAATGGCCGTATCAGTAGTATCAATTACTTGCTGCACTTTACTATATTTGAATCTACCACCAAATTTATTCATATCTACAGAATCTGCATATGCAGTTAATGCATTTGAAACTTTTGTTTGGAGAGCAGAAGAAGTAGAAACCTTATTTTCATCAAAATAAACTGCAGAATCAATCTCCACATATAGTATCTTAAGATCTTCTATTTTTTGATTAATACCAGATACAGAATATTGCTTTAACTGAGATAAAATCCTACCTTTGTTAAATGCAGATACATATGTACCATTTTTTGGTTTAATACTAATAGTAACAGTACCAAACTCTGGTGGATCCATTTCTTCACCACCAACGACTGCAACTGACTCTGTATCAGGGTAAATCTTCTTTACTATAGCCTCATAATCTCTAGGTGTAACCGCCCTGTACTGGGAAGAATAGATTCTAGGAGCATAATACTTAATTGAACTAATAGACTCTATTTCAGACCCATTTGTGGAGGCCTGAACGGTAGCTACAGTAGGAGTTGCTGTAAGAGTGATTGATCCTCCTTGTGGATTAACAATTCTTCCTGAAAATGAGAAACTATTGCCATTTCCGATTCCATTTCCCTGATCTCCATCAGTAATAATGTATTGAACAGTAATTACTGCGTCATTTTCTATCTTTTTACCAATTATTCCGTCACCAAACAACAATTCATACCTTTCATCTTGAACTTCTTGTATTAAAAAGATTTCTGAGGTTGCATCTACGTCTAAAATGTTGTCAACTAGTGAATATTCAACCCCAAGTGAGCCAGGTGAATCACTAGGCCCCTTAACATACACTTTTATGGTCGAAGTATCGATATTTGGGTTGTCTAAAATGAATCTTTGGTCTAATGAACCATCAAATGTGAAGACTTTGTTGAGAAATGTTCCTTCTCTTATCAAAATATTGGTAAATGATGCTACAAAAGTGCCTGGAGAGGGTTCTTTGATAGGTGTAGAGATGTCTTCCGACGTTGAGAACACATATGAGGTGTTATTTGCGTCTCCTACACACACTAAACCTGCCTTTATGGTTGCTGTAGGGGTTAAATTAAGTGAAGTTATGTTTAAACCTACATCAAATGATACTTCTGCTGTGGCCGCTGTCCTAGAACGAGGTACATAACCTATATTTCTTGCTAATGATACAACATTTTCTCTAACTGTTGCTGAATCTAGGAAAGATTCGTTCACAACCATGTTTGAGTTGAATGCTGTAATATACGTATTATAAGCTAAGGTGTCTATAAGGACAGAAAAGTTCGATCCTTCAAAATCAAAGTCCGTAAAAGTAGAATTTGCACGGAGATATGACTTAATTGAGGTTTTTATCTGATCAAAATCAAGATCTGTAAATTTAGTAAAAGGCATATTATCTTGTTGCTTCTAGGATGAACGAATATTCTTGTGTTGGAAACTCTTGTCCTACAATATCAAAAAGAACGGTAATATTAAAAGTATTAGAATCACTATTAGGATCTACTCCAACGTCTACATTCTCTATTCGTGGTTCATAGTTATCTAATGCGATTGCTATTTGTTGCTTAATAGTAGATGCAGTACCAAAGTCTACAAATTCAAATAGACTTTTATGGACATCTGAGCCTAACAAAGGACTAAAGAAGCGTTCAGTAGGAATTGTTTGCACTATATTTCTTACTGATCTACGAATTGCATCCGCATTCTTCAATATTTGCAAATCATTTGTTACAGGATGGGGTTTAAAAGACAACGAAATGTCTTTAAATGCCCTAGATACCCTCTTAATCGCCATTGGACAAAGGTTTTTTATTATTTATACCCGTTTCCCCATAAAAAAAGTGCCCCTTTCGAGACACTTCGGTTATTTTCCTTGTCCTCTGTACTTTTTACGAGCCGAGTTGCGGGATGTGGGTGCATATTTTGAGTGTTTTCCTCTTCCTTGACGAGTTTTTTTGGGTGTCGCCTCCTTAAGTGTATTCGTACTTGAATAAATTGCCATAATTACTCTGTGTTAATTTTAGTTTTGATAGTATCGGGATGTGGAAGACCTGTTTGATAGAATTGAATCGCTAAGTCCTCCATCATATCGAAGTATTCTCCTTGGGTGAGGCCTGTGTATACCTCCTTCCCATCTATAAGAATACTATATGACTCTGGTCTTTTCATGTCCCACACGCACACGTGGATCGCACCAGATTTCGAAACCTGCTTCTTTCGCATCGAGACAGAAAGAAACATCTTCACCACACATGTCTTGTACTTCGCCACTCTCGAAGACTTGCATCTTGGGTGCGAACCATGGATAAGGCAGTCCTTCGTTTTCAAATACTCCATTCTTAATAAGAAGCCATCCGAAACCTGTGTAATCTACTGTGAAAGGTTTCTTTCTCTTTGAGATACTTTCAACTGTTTCATGATTCATGACTCCACCGTTGTTACGGAAATCATCTTCTTCTAGCCAATGAGCAACTGATGTTGTTTTTCCATCCTCTGTAGCATACCAACCTGCTGCTATATCTTTTTCCATTAGCACGAGTTGGAAGAATTTCTCAGAGTTAAAAACAATATCAGAGTCAATCCATAATTGCCAGTCATATTTTAGTTTTCCATCCCATGGAATCTGGTTAGGCCCACGGAGAACATTTGCACCTAAACATTTGCAACGGGCAAAATTCACCATTGATGAATAATCTTGAGATATCTGAATACTTGCACCAGCCTGAACCAAATCGAAGCAGAGTTGTACAAAAGATTTTAGATATTGGTATGAAACTCCTCTGCCAGGCAAGCAAAATACTATTGATTTTCCTTTTACTATTTGCTTTGCCTTATCGTAATCCCATTCCTGCACTTGCTTTTGTGCAGTCGGTGGTTTTGCCTTCACCGTGAATCCTTTAGCCATAATTGTGTTAATTCCTTCAAGTCAATTATATCACCTTATATATGCGTTGTCAATCAATTAGGTATCTTCGGTTATTATCACTTCACTATCTACAATATTCCAGTTCAATTCTGAATCTTCGAACCATCCCATCTCATTGATTATTGCTTCTGGTATAACCACTTTATACTCCCCAGTTACTGAATCGACCTCTATCGTCGAAAAAATATGTCCGAAATTTTTTTGCATTCTGAAGGGGATCGTATATGTTTTTATATAGCGAAAAAAATTTTTATATAAAGAGGAATAGTTATCTCGCTTCCGTAACACTTTGTAGGTTAGGGTAGTTAGGCGTTTTCAAACGCGGGACGGGCGAACGCCCCCATCATCGGGGGCACTGTCCAATTCACCAACTAATAAGGCATTGAGTCAACACCGTGGGCTGTCTCAATCAATCCCTTGATGTTGTCCTGTTGCAACTTCAAAACTATCTGGCTGTTCTTATTTGCTTTGCTCATTCCTAAGAATGCTTTGATGCCGTTGTTGCTTGTCAGTCTCAACCTTAGGCCTGTATCAATTTCAGAGCCGAAGGATTTGAACACAACCTTACGGCTGCTCTTACCTCTACCCTTTACCAACTCGGCCCTATAGCCATTCTTTAAAAGTCTAACAGACATAATGCCAGCATCCTCTACCATGTGTAGCTCCTTAGACTCTGTGTCATTGATCGCCATGACCATCCCCGCATTGTCACGCACTAGCACCTGATGAAGCCATGCAGTTAGATTCTCTGAAGTGATACCATCCAGCTCCTTCTCACAGTGGTTGGCAAATGCAGAACGCATAGGCTCAACCTGAGCGGCTGCCTCAGGGGTGTTTCTGTAAAGGTCAACCAATAAGAGAAAATCACTAAAGCGGCCAGTGTCAACTAATGAATCAACTTTTGAAGTGTTGACCCAATCAAACGAACCGTTTTTTAGCCCCTTCTTATGCTTGATGCTAATGGGGACATTCCCTGCCATTGCGTCGGCCTTATTCTTAGTCCCTCCCAAGTGCTTTACCTCATCCTTGAAAATTCCTGCCTCATTCAAGAATGCGATTGTGTCAAGCTCATTTTTGATGCCTGAGTTGTGAACTGATCCGTCGGTTTTGAACATTGATTTAAATCCTTGTTTTGTGTATATGGCCAGTATAAACGAAACGGCCACCATTTGGGTAAATGGCAGCCGCTTTGCTTATTGGCACATGTCCTCAAATCTTTGCTTTGTGATTTCGGTTTGCTGCTGTTCGTTCATATTTGGGAACTCTTCGCAAACCTCATCAAAAATTGACTCAAGGATCATTTCGTTTTGGATGCAACTCATTTCTTAACCCTCCTTGATTTCTGTGATTAGGTCATTCATTTCTGTCAGGTCTGCCTCTCCCCAATCTGCACCGTCAGGGGTTGCACCGCATACGCTTAGATCATCCGCCACGACCTCAAGGAAAGAGAGAAAATCTGCATAGTTGTTGCTTTCCTGAGCAATCCCATAAAGTGAAGGGGTGTTATTGATCCAGAGTGCACAATTCCAAGTTGTCCAATCTGTCCAACCGTTGTAGTCTGTTTTTGTGTCTGAAAGATTGATTGATGTTTGAACCATGGGTGGAACTCCTTTTGTGTATGTACTTATTATAAGGTGCCTTAAGCACGAATGGGGATTTTATGTGCCACCTGCTGGACTGTCTGCGGCCCACTTGACGTTGTTGAAGTTGGCATAAGAGAATAATTCTCTATCAACCAACTTATAGCTACCCCCGTCAGAATGAATGACATAGCCCTCTGCATCGATGCTCTCAATAGAATCCTCCTCAGGGTTTACAATGTATGCGTCAGGGCCCCACCTGTGGCGGCACTGACTTAATGCTATCATCTTTAAAGTCTTAACGCTCAACCAAAATGAAATGAGCTTAGGATTGTCAAACTGGTCGGGGTCTATCTCCTTACCGTCACGGATATAGCTATTTAATTCTTTCATGATCTTCTTAGCCTCTTTGGCGGATGCGAACACCACCAACTGAGCCATGGCCCTCACGAAACCAAGGTACATGCCAAAATCAAACTTATTGCCAAAACGGTTGTAAGAATCAATAGCCGTACCTGCATGGGGTTTCACGAATAGGCACATTTCAGTTCCTTCCAAATTTTCCAATAGGGGTTTGGCCTCTGCATCCCTTAGGTCACAGTCGGCTGTATATTCAGTATGAGGGGCCACAATAATATTCTCCATAACAACGGTGCCATCATCGTGCATGTCAAAATCATACTCAATTGTATTAGGGGTATATTGGCCCTCACCCCCAAAGCCGATGAAATCACCCTGAATAATAGAATCAGTGTCAGGGAGACAATCAAAACACTCATGCAGTATCTCGGCCACCTGGCCGTTGTGGTTTCTGTCTATGTCCTCATGACTCTCATTGATTTTGATTTTGATCTTATTAAATACGGATTTTGTGCCCACGAACTGATTGCCAGTAGCTGGGTTCTTACCCCATACTATGGCTGGTGCTCCATCATACTTGACGCTGACATGCTGCTCCATTAAAAAAGCATCTAAAACAGATAAATCACCTGTCAAGATGCTGTCCTCAGGGTGCTCAATGTGAAGGTTTTTTGTCATAACAAAATCAGGAAAAATGTTTGTTGTGGGTGAGGTAGCAGATGTCTGACCTTAAGGTCTCAGGGATGCCAACCTCTTCCACTCTTATAATATAACACGAAAAACCCCCTAATGGGGGTTTAGTGGACAGTTTACGAAGCGGTTATGGTATCAAAGAATTCTTGGGGTTGCTCCTTTGCTAACACTCCATCTAACCACTTGTTAATATGACGTGAGGTTGTCACTGACCAGAATTTGGAAGTTCTGTAGTAACCGTTATCACTCAAGCATGCCACAGGTGTTTTGTATGAGAATAAAACCTGATACCCGTTGTCAAAATCAACTTGGGTCATGTTTGAGGCGATTGGTTGAAGTCGCATGTTTGCTCCTTTTGTTTACTCTTATAATATACCAATAAAAAACCCCCTGTGGGGGGTTTGGTGGTCAGTTTCTAAACTGTCCATGCTTTGACGGTTTTGACTGCCTGTGCATGGTAGGGTTGAACTGCCTTAAAACCTTTTGAGAAGTCACGAAGTAATTCCTGGATCTCATAGTTATGAATCGCCCACCTTGTCTGAATGTCCTTAAGGTATTTTTGAGGACTGATTAAACGGGCGGTTGACGGTCTCTTAAGTGTGGTTACTTTTGAGACTGCCTTGCCACCTTTAAAGGTTGTGACAGTGACCTTGGGTGTAGAAGTCTTACGGGTGCGTCTCTTACGTGTTTTTGTAGGAGTTGCAGCAGGTGTTGACTTAACAGGCATACGAATTGATTCGTTTGTTTACCTTCTTATTATAACCATAAAAAAACCCCTTTGGGGGGTTTGGTGGACAGTTTATCAAGTGGATAGCTCTGCCTTAATGTGTAGTTCCCAAACATTCGGGGTGAGACCATCACGGGTCATTGCCTCTAACGCAATTTGTGAAACGGTCTCTAACTCCTCAGGGGTGAGTAATTCGTAGAGATCAATCATGCGTCATTCAATGGGGATCTCCCACGCATGGCATAAATTGGTCTTTCAGTCTGACTGAATTCCTGGAGAAAATAGTCAACGGTGATTTCAGTCTCTGAACAGAATTTCTCAACTTCAGAGTAAATGCTGGAATCGTAGTTTGTCATATGAAAATCAATAGGGTTGACGGATGGAAAAGATTGCATTTAATATTCGATGTCAGAATTGAAATACGCATCAACATCAAATTTGGTCTCTTCCTTAGTTTCTGAAAATGCCTCTTCCATAAGGATGGAAAGTGCTTCTTCTTCAAAACGTGGATCAATCATGGGTTTAATTCCTTTGACTCTTTAATAATAGCAAAAAATCCCCACTGTGGGGGATTTGGTGTGCACTTTATAGAGTGTCATACTCACTGACTTGACACTCATGTAAATCATTTAAACTGGCAAGACAGTTCCTGACGCATCTACGGATGACTTGACGGGTTGGCGTTGACGCATAATCTACGGTGAACGGTGAATACTCCTTAATGATTCGATTCACGCAGATTGAAATGTCACTGCTGCCGATCTCTTCAACGTCCGTGAACATAAAATCCACATTGTCTGAGATGATTTCAAAAAGCATAAGTGCTCCATTGATTGACTCTTTTAATATAAACGATCACGGGCACGAATGGGGCAAATGGTAGACACTTTGTGAACTGGGCTAAGCCGTCGAGGGACAGAGGCCTAGGCCTTTCGCAATAACGCATTCTTATTGAGAATGATTTGTTAATAAAAAAGGGACGAAGATTGCGTCCCTTAAATGTTATCAATAGGCAGAACGGAAAATGTTACCTATGATGTCTAATGTTTCTTTACATTTAACGGTTGAATCATCATGGTCTTGATATTCAC
>Ga0209232_1000317_pt1 | contig 31040 bp, 33 predicted proteins | sample ETNvirenome_2_60_FD_184066 | JGI IMG/M metagenome (GOLD analysis project Ga0209232, IMG submission 184066) | Marine viral communities from the Pacific Ocean - ETNP_2_60 (SPAdes) (version 2) | ecosystem: Environmental > Aquatic > Marine > Oceanic | place: Pacific Ocean | collected 2013-06-22
CCATGCGCGGGTACTCCAGTTTGCGGCGTGTGTACGACCAGTTGCGCGAAGTCAACAACATCCGGACGTTCCAGGCGCAGGGTACGCGGCGTGCAGCCCGCATGCTTGTCACAGCTCGCGGTGTTTTGGACGAAGAGGCAAAGAGCAAGTACGCGCAGGGCCAGGACGGCGAGGTCATCGAGGTCGAGCTGTCAAAGGGCCAAACAATGTCCGAGATTATGCAGCCGATTCCGCACAACCCGGTCCCTGCAGAGCTGGAGCGGTACGCACAGATTGTAGACGAGGACTTCAGCCGGGGTTCTGTCATGGCGCCGTTCAGTCGGGGCCAGGCAACGCAGGCAACAGCCACCGAGATTCAGGCGATGGCTGCCTACACGGCATCAGAGATCGGGAGGATGGCGCGCAGCAGAGACCAGTGCATCACAGCGCTGGCTGCGTGCTATTTGACCATGATTGGTACGTTGTTGGGCGATGACGCAGACATTGTGCGCCTCGAAGACGAGGTTGTTGCACTGCAGGCAGACGATGTGCTCGGTGATTTCGACCTGTACGCACAGGATTCGGGCAACACACCGATGTCGGAGGCCGCGCGCAAGCAGGAAATCGAGCGGTTGACCCCAATACTGCAGGCTCTTGGTGTGCCAAACGAGGCACTGTTGAACATGCTGGTCCGCACCTTCGAGTTGCCACCGCAGCTCGTTCGTGAAGCAGCGGAAGCGAAGCAGGAAGCCGAAGCAATGATGGCGCAACAGCAAGCCATGGGCGGTCCGCCGGGTTCAGGTGCCGAGATGGCGCCAGGGCCGGGATCTGACACAGCAATGACCGCACCAGAGCTGTCACAGGCTCGGGGCGGCAAGGCGCGCATACAGATGGCGCTGCCTGAAGGGGGCGTAGTCTGATGCCGTTGTACGATTACCACTGCAAGAAGACAGGGCAGCGTACTGAGTACCTGGTCTCCTACGAAAAGCGTGCGTTTTGCCCGTGCGGGTGCGGTGCCATCCAGTTGATGAGCGCCCCTGCGCGCACAGCGTATCGGTGGGGGGACACTCAGTGGGATGGTCGGTATGACCACGGCCTTGGCACAACATTGCGCGATGCAAACCACCGCAAGCAGATCATGCAGGAGCGCGGTTTGCGTGAGCTGCAGGACGGCGAAGTAGAGGCACAAGTTGCGGACATGGAGGCAGATATGGCCACCCACGACCGCAACATGGCCACATTCAACAAGCACCGTGCGGAAACCGGCGATGTCGGCTTGGCAATCGCACGCACATTCCCAGCAGAGCAGATGCTGGCGGAGTCGACATGAACGAAACAGAAGCACAAGCCCGCGTCACGGAGTTGGGCATGGCTGAAGACCAGCAGATGAACGATATTTTCATGAACGCTGCCCCAAGGGGCAGGTTCGGAGAGCAGTCCATGAACGGGCTGATCAACGCGTTCAACGATGTGCTCGACGCCATGGGCATTGTCGACCCCTTCCCACCAGTCGACGACGGAATGTCTACATTCCCTCCTGACCTAGTACGCGGACTGGCAATGGTTGCGGACGCAGCTACCACTGCGGGAATGCCGAGCCCGGTCAACCTGGACAACGTGAAGGACGACACGGATGTCGACATCCTTGCCGGCAAACTTGCGGCCCTTGCATCCAACGAACAGTTCGTCACCGCCATGGCTGAGTCTGTGGGCGGAGAAGAAGAAATGGAGGAGGAGGTTGTAGAGGCCCCCCTCCTTGGCGAAGCGCCAGCAACAACAACCGAGGACAACGAGGCGTTGTTCATGGACCGAGCATAGCTCAGGGAGTTTGAATGAGTGGAGTAGACGAGCAAGCAACAGAAGCGGCACCCGAGGCAGCGCCTGCTGCAGAGCCTGCAGAGGCGGAGGTCGCTGCACCGGCAGAAACACCGAAGCGTTCGTGGCAGGAGCGGATCGATGACGTCCTGGAGCGCAACACGAAAGCTCAGGACTCGCGACCCGAGCCGGAGCCCGAGCCAGAAGACGATGCCGAACCAGACCAGAAGGTCGCGTGGGACGACGTAATCACAAAGCAGCCTGCCGATGTGCAGAAGCTCATGCGTCAGTTGCGCGCGGAGTCGACGCGTCGGTTCCAGGAAGCGTCGACACTGCGCAAGCAGGCAGAGGCAGAGAAGGCTGCACTGTTCGACAGTCCGATGTTTCAACAGCTGCAGCAGATGGCATCGCAGGATGCGAACATCGATCCGTTCGACCCCAAAAGTGTAGACGCCTACATCGAGAAGAAGGTGGCCGAGCGATTGCAGTCTGTACTGCAGCCTGTGCACCAGGCGCACCGACAAGCTGAAGCCACCCAGCGCTACGAACAGTTCATGGATACGCACCCCGACTTGAAGTCGGACAAGCAGTTGCGACACGCGGTTGCAGGCGAGCTGCGCAACAACGAAGCAATGACGTTGGAGCAAGCGTACCTTGTTGTGCGCGGACGAGGCGCATTGCAGCAGCAGAAGAAAAGCCAGGCTCGCCAGGTAGCAGAACGGCGCGCTGCCCGTGCAGCTGCACTGAAGGTATCGGCTCCTCCGTCTCGCGCCAACGCTCGCGGCAAGGTCGACACGGAAGGTCGCAACGCGTGGGACATTTACCAAGCATTGCAACGCTTGCAGAAACCAGGACAATGACCTACGATAGCAGTGCGAACCCGGCTGGACGGACACGTCGCATTGCCCCCGCGTAGCGGACACGGCCCCAAACCTCATCAACCTTTCGGAGAAACGACATGGCAATCCAGCCGGATATCCTCGCGTCGACGCTGCGCATCCTGCGCGACAAGTACGTCGACAACACGTTCAAGAGCATTCCTCTTGTCGAAAACATGCAGAACCTCGGCCTTATCGAACAGGTCGACGGCGGAAGCAAGATCAATCATCCTGTCGTACTGACAGACCACAGCTCACTGACCCAGCTCTCGTCGGGCTACGAATCAGTGAACCTCGCTGTCAAGGACCCCCTTCGCACAGCCGAGCACAACTGGTGTGACTTCGTTGCTCCCATCGTGCTGACGCGCAAGGAAGAGCTGACCAACAAGGGCGAGCGCGCCAAGGTTCGTATCCTTGAAGCCCGCCTGAAGCAGACCATGGGCATGGTCAAGCGCGAGATCGAGAAGCAGCTGATCGCTGGTTCGTCGAGCGTGCTCACCGAACTTGAATCGCTCAACGGCATCGGCACCAACACCGGTTGGTTCGAAGAGGGCGACTTCGGGGCCGGTACGCAGAACAACATCGTCGGCGGCATTGCCAAGGCAGACTTCCCGACCAGCTGGAACAACCAGGTGCAGGACGGCAGCTTCGCAGCAAACGGCCTGAAGAAGATGCAGCAGCTCATCATCGACGTGCAGCAGTACGCACCCGAAGGTGACGTTGACCTCATCCTCGCCAGCCCCATCAGCTACGGTCTGTACAAGGATCAACTGCAGCAGCTTGAACGGTACGTCAGTGCCACCGAGCAGCGCAACATGAGCGGTCGCCTCGGCCTGGAGTTCAACGGCGCACGTATGTACGTCGAGCCCAACCTCTCGGTCAGCAGCGGCGGAAACGCCCTGTCCATGTACTTCCTGAACAGCCAGCTGTTCTCGATCTACTTTGACAAGGACGCCTACTTCGAGGTCTCTCCAATGGAGAAGGTCTCTGGCTACCTTGCCATGGCATGCGAGGTCATGTGCCGGATGCAGATCTGCTCCAGCAACCTCTCGGGCCACGGCATCCTCGTGAACGCGGAGACCTGATCATGGCAACCAACGACCTTCTTCAGCGGCTTGACACAGCTGCCCTTACCACGGGTTCGTCTGACGCAGCCTCCGACCGCCGACGGACTGAAAAGTTCATCGCAGCCGGTGCGATTGCAGCCAACGACCTTGTGTCTTTCGACCTGTCGCAGACAGCTGACTCCGACAAGATGCTTAAAGTTGTCGGCGCCGACAGCGGCACTGCAACGGCAAGCATTGCGATCGGTGCTGCACTGGGCGCTGCGGCAGCCGGTGACATTGTTGAGGTGATCGTTCGCGGTCTCGCAACTGTCGCCATCGACGGATCAGGTACTGCAGTAGCTGCAGGTGACGGCCTTGTTCTTTCGGGAGCCAAGCTCGTGAAGGATGTAGCAGGCGAAGCGGTGGTCGCTCAGTCGGTAGGCGCAGTGTCCAGCGATACTACTGGCAAGGTGTACTTCATCAACCGCTTCTGATCCCTGACGCTTTCCCCTCGGGCGCACTGTTGTGTAGCTCCTTCAGCCGGATGCTCGTCCTGGCTATACCCCCCAAGGTTCCTGAGGGGGAGGCGTCTCCTTCGGAGTCCACATGTCCGCGACTGACCTCAAAGCCCTGCGCGAGTACGTTGCCAACGTGCTGGACTACGATCCGACCAACCCCACATACAAAACACAGGTCGACCGACTGCTGAACGAAGCAGACCGGCGCATCTGTACCGAGAAGCTGTACACGTTTGCTCAGGTCATCTCAGACCTGACGGTCTACGCAGACAAGTCTGTGACCGTCGCAATCGGCTCGGGCGGCAGCATCACGGGCGCAGCCGGTACGTTCGAATCGTACATGGCTGGGCACATCATCGACATCGGCGGCACTGAGTATCAGATTGCCTGGGTGTCGACCGATCAACAAGCCTACCTGACCACTGAACCCGCGACAGCTTCGAGCCAAACAGCCACCGTGCTGCAGCGCTACGTGTTCCTGCCACAGGAGTGCGTCCAAGTCGTAGGCCTGGCGCGTCGGTCGCAAGCAATCACGCCAACCAACCCCGGTCAGCTCTCGCCCATCACCCAGTACGAAGACGAGTGGAACAACTTGCCGATGGGGGAGACCGGCATCCCCGAGACATTCGTGCCAGCCAACCCGGTTGGCGTCAGGGCTCCACGCATCGGAGTCACGACAAGCACTGCAACCGCAAGCAGCCAAGGTGTTCGCACGATCGAGGTAGGTGTTGTCCACCAGTTCGCCACGTACATCAGTTCTGTTGCAGACATCCAAACAGTCTCACTGACCAACACGCAACAGCTGCAAGTGACACCCGTATCAGCCCTCGGCAACACCACCGGACTGTACCGGCGCGTGTACTTGCGGGCGCCCAATCACGGCCTCGACGACTGGCGCCCCGCGCTTGCTGTCTCGGGTGGAGCTCCAGTCAGTTTAGATCCGTCGTCTACAGGCGTAGTCAATGTGCAGTCCAGCTTGACACACCTGCAGTCAGAAACGTACTACGTCGAGGCTCGCCTCGTTGCTCCCACCGGTACGTGCGACCGGATCCGACTGTACCCTCGGCAGTCGACAACGATGACACTGCAGCTGCGCTACCTGGCAGACCATCGACCAATGGTGGAGGACAACGATACCTCCATCATCCCAGCCGCACACCGCATGCTGATTGCGTACCGCGCCCTGTACGAGGTGTTGGTCAAGCACAACAACCCGAGCCTCGCTGAACTGTACCGCAAGCGCTACGACACCGGCCTGTTGCAGCTCGAAAGACGCTATCTGTCGCAGCCAAGCCGCCGCCTGGTCAAAGGCTACATGTCGCCGTTCGGAGAGCCTGACGGGCCATATCGGCGCCGCAAACTGGTGCGACTGTGAAGGGCGCCATCCTCCACGGCGACGGCATTGGAGGGCTGCACGAGCGTCAGCCCCAGCCGCTGTCAGGAGCCAGCAAGGCGATCAACCTCACCGTCGATCAGCGCACGATGGGGTGGACTACGCGCGTTGGCTACGAGGCGTACCGGGTGGACACCACCGCAGGTTTCGCACCGTACACATCGACCGATCGGATAGACAGTCTGTTCGTGTTCCAAGAGCAACCGGGCAGCATGCGCCATGTGATCTTGTTCGAGTCAGCCGGTACGTTGTACTTGCAGCACGAAACGGGCGGGTCAGTTGTTTTGTTTCAGCTGGCTTCAGATAGAGCAGTGCCGTCTGCGTCAACAGCTTGCTCGCAGTACACGGTTGTTGCGGGCGGTGTATTGATCACCAACGGCTTCGACGCTCCGCTGTTCGTGCGCCCCTGGCCGTTGCCGACGCCAGCCACGGGTCGCAGCAACTGTACGCGTTCGTTCGGAGCGCCGACTGCTGGTCCTCCAACTGTGTTCCGTGTGCGCTCAGATATTCAAGGCAGTACGACCACAGTTCCTGCAGGTGCAACAATGCTGTGGATTGCCAACCACAGTCAGTCTATGCCCTCGTGGACGGCGAAGCAGTTTGGTCTCGGGTATTCGCGTGACAAGGGTTCAGGCTCCAGTGCTGAACCGCGTGACATGGAGTTTGCGTGGCAGGTTTCGTATGTCACTGACACTGGGTCTGAGGGCATGCTGTCTCCCGTGGCAAAAGCGACGTGGAGCACGCAAGGTGAAAGCCGGTACCAAATGGCCTGCATGTTGGAGGTGCCCCCCGGTCCCTTCGGGACTGTCGCCCGCAGGATTTATCGTTCACGCAACTACTCCGAAGACACAAATATCGAGGGTCAGGCGGAGCGGTATTTTGTGTACGAGCTGACCAACAATGCGGAGTCGTTGGTACTGGACGGCTACGTGCGGGCATCGCTTGGGGCGCTTGCTCCGCAAGCAGCGAGCATGATTGCGTTTCCGGCTGCGGCTGCGCGGTTCGCAACAATGTTCAACGGGCGGTGTTGGCTCGACGGTGGGTACAACGACTCGCGTGCAGTGTACTACTCCGAGATTGGAAAGCCCGAGCAGTTTGCTGCAGACGGCTACCTCACGCTGCGGGGAGACGCTGGCAGCATCACCGGCTTGTACCCGTACTACGGCGTGTTGCTTGTGTGGCGCGAGGATGGGGTAGACGCCATCATCCCCAACGACTCGGGCGGCTTCCGTGTGTTGCCAATCACAAAAGGCGTGCAGTGTGTAGCCCCAAACAGCGCAGACGAGGTGCCCGATCACGGCATCATGTTTGCCGCCTCTGACGGGGTGTACCTCGTGAGCGGTGCAGTTGCAGACGGTGCAGTCGTCAGCGTAAAACGCGTCAGCGACCACATCATGGACACTTGGGCCAGGGTCACGCAAGAGTGTTTGTCCCGAGCTGTCGGTCGGTACTGCCCGCTGTTTCGCGAGTACCACCTGTACGTCCCAGCAGATGGCGACGACCGCCCCTCGTTGGGCCTGGTGTACCACATTGACAAGCAGGCTTGGACTGTACGTGAAGGCTTCCCAGTCGGGGCGTTAGATCGATTGCCTACAGGGAATCTCGTGTTTGGAATCAACGACCCCACTACTGAGAAGGGGCTGTTCGTCATCTCCTCGCGCCGCACAACAGGTCGCCGCCTTCAGGGCGAAAACAACTACGTCGACGGGCCAGCGCCTACCTCCCGGTGGAAGTCACCCTGGCTGTCCATGACCTCTCCACAGGCCAAGAAGCAGGTACAGTACGTCACGGTGTGGGTGCAGACAACAGGCACAGTGCCCGTCACAGTGCGTGTTTACAAAGACTGGGAGCGCACGTTTTACAGTGAGCGGTCCTACGAAGCGCAGCCTGCTGACGCCGTGCAGATGCCGGTGCTCGACACGGTAGTCCTCGACTCGGGTGCGACTTGGGACAGGCAACAGGCTGTGCCGCTGCGTGTAGCTGTGGCTACGCAATCGTGCAGCTGGTTTGCTTTCGAGATTGAAACTGCTGACGACCTGACGTTGGTAGGCTGGTCGGTCGACTACCAAGAGCGGGGCACGATGACGATCGAGGGGAGGCGCGCATGAAGCGGTGGACAACGCACCAGCCTCGCGCCAACCAGACGTTGGATGCCGACCAGTTCAATGCCGAGCAGGTTGCCCACCGTGGCAGCATTGCCTCTCTGGACCGCACCCAGTTGCCGGCCTTGTCCGCCACAAGCCAGTTCGTGTCCGAGGCGCTGCACAAGTTTTGGCTGACCCGCGTAGGCGAGCAAACAGCGGTAGTTGGTACTGCCGTTGCCGACGCAATGTGGCGCAGCATGACCAGCAGGAACTACTCGGGCCAGGCCGTCAGTTGCAATGGGGCGTCAACTTTGAAGTTGTCGGGTCACAAGGGTGGCATGACATACATCGAGTGGTCGGGCACCGCGTTTACCAGCGGGCTTGCCTCGATGACCTACGAGTCAACTACGCCGCAGATTTTTGACAAGCACCTCCGCATGCGCATTGTCGTCGGAGGCATTGTCGTTGCTGAGAGTGCGGGCACCATGCAGGGCACGGAGAGTTTTCGGATCTTCGGAAACGTGGTGCTGCCCCCAGGAGACCATGATGTGCAGCTGGAAGTAATCGGGCAGGCTGAAGGTACAGACGGCCCGTTGTCAACGCATGTGGGCTCCAAGACCATCATGCTGTATCATGTCGTCAACAGCCTATTCTTTGCCTTCGCGAGGTACAGATGAGCCGCATTACTCGTGCCCGCATTGAGCCCGGCGACAGCCTGACGGCGACGGATCTCAACAACCGGTACTCCGACTACACGCAGACCAACCTCAACCTCGACAATGTGGCGGACGGATCGATTGACTCGCAGCAGTTGCCGTCCGGCTCAGTGTTGAAGGCTGTGCAACAGACTGAGCTGGGGACTGGCGATGTGCAGCACACGTCTGACCAAACCATCACGCGCAAAACCAGCGGCAGTGCTGCAGCTACAGTCGTAGCCCCTGCGGCAGGGTTTGCGCTCAACGGCACATCGGGGTTCACACTTGCAACCAACGACGTGCTGCGGGTGTACATCACATACCAGTGCCGGAGCCTGCTCAACAGCCTGGACCCCAACGCAACCGGCGCGGTTGGTTTGGGTACGTTGACGTTTCAAGAACGGTTCTCCACAGGACCAGGCACCACCGTCTGTAACCTCGGTGCGATGGCTTGGATGTTTCAGCTGAAGTGGGACATCACCAGCAGCTCACTCGGCGCGTTCGCGAACTTGCCCAACCAGGGCAGCATGTTGAGTGTTTGGAGTTCATCGGGAGGGTCGACCTCCAAGTACGGTGACGCGGTGACCAACCTCGACGGCACAGCTTTCATTCCTGCGTGGTGGTCTGGTGGTATGTACTGGCAGAATGGCAGGCACGACCAAGCTGTAGGAGATGGTTTCGGTGTGCAGAACACAGGCTGGCGCACGGTGACATTGACCTGGGTGTACCAAAACACTGGCTCTCCAGTCACTGTGTACGGCTTGCAGACCGTCGCCCACGGACTGTTCCACCCGTACAACCACGGCGGCGACAACGGCATTGTGCTCGACACGGCCACGTATGCAAGCGGCAACCCGACGCTGCAGGTCGGCATTGGCAACGCAGTTGTCATGCACATGCGGGGTGCGTGATGGCGTTCAGCCCAACCTCGTTCCCGGCGAGCAGTCCGTTGCTGGCAGCAACCATGCAGGAGAACGACGACAAGTTGCGCAAGTACCTGCACGAGGGGATTGTGTCTGGCGACCTGCAGTCCGGTTCAGCGTGGGTAGACACCAAGCATGTGCAGCCTCCTCGGATCGATCCAATCCGCAACGTGCAGCACGGAGTCACAGGTCACTTGGGTGGCAGGGTCTACAAGCCCGGTGAGTGGTTCACAATGACTGGCGCTCACTTCACACGCAACGGGCGCAGCTCGACCAACCCGGCGTGGTCTGAGGTTCCAGGCACGGCGATCACGATCAACCTGCGCGGCGCCAGCAAGGCTGTGTTTCACTACCACCTGACGGCGTTTGTTTGTCCCGACAAGACCACGTACACCGGGTTGGCTGACTCCTTGAAGCGCGTGTACTTCGCTCCGTATTTTCGCCGCGCGGCAACCCCCATGAAGGACAGCTATGTCCACGCAGCAGGGGCGCTGGAAGTGCGCAACAACATCGGTGACGGGTCAACAAATCGCAGCGGGTTCTCGGCCAACCGAGGCGGGCCAGCAGGGTCGTACAACTGCTCAGGGTACGGTCAACGAACCGGTGCATACTATGTGTCCATGGATTCACTGTTCACTGACAACAACGAAGTTCACCTGGGGCTGGCGCACTGGTCCCTCGCACAAGTGGGCTTGGTTACGAGTTGGGCTGTGTGCGTCGAAGCGTACTATTAAGGAGGCAGCATGACTGGTCTTGGATCTTTGGCTGCAGCAGGTATCGGTGCAGCTGCATCGGGAGTCGCGGGGGGCTTGTCGACAGCAATCGGCGGCACTGCTGAGTTTGACCGCAACGACCGCAAGCGTCTCGAAGACCTGGAGCGCCTGCGTCGGGCAGGCCAGCTTGGCCTCAGTGGGATTGAAAAGCAACGCATCGAGTCGCAACAAGCTGCAGCTCGGGGCGGAATGCTGCGCACACAACAGCAGCAACAGGCTGCTGCAAACCAGGCGCTTGCAAACCAGCAAGCCTTGTCGGGTCGCGAGATCTTTCTGAGTGCCATGGCGGGTCAGGAGGCCGAGGCCCAGTTGCGCGGACAGCAGGCGCAGGCGATGGCGCAACAGGACATGCAAGCGCGTCAGTTGCAGATGCAGCAGATCCAAAACCTGCAGGAAGCTCGGCGCGCCCGCAAGGCAGCTGTGCGCGCGGGGCTGACACAAGCGTTGACAGCCGGTGTGCTCGGCGCCACAAGCAAGGTTGCCGGGGAACGCTACGACCAAAAGGTCGCGCAAGATGACCGTGAGAAGCTTCGCCTCAACAAAGGCAACCTCATGATGGCTGAAGCTGCAGAGGAATCACGAGCGGCCAAGGAAAGGTTCGCTAAACAAAAGCTTCAGCTTATTCCAGGATCCGGTATCGTGTACGGAGGTGTTCAATGACACCCAACCAAACAACAACAACGTCGACCCCCCGCTCTGCTCCTGCAGCCTCCACCGGACTGGGGGGCTCTACCGTCGGGCAGGAGCTTGGCAACAAGTATTACCGGGGCAGGTTCTACAACGGAGCGTTGGCAGCAGCGACTGTTGCGGCAGAATCCAACCCCGGTGTTCCACGGCTGGAGGCGATGCAGTCAGCGCTCGCTGCAATAGAGGCCGAGGCAGCAACCCGTCGTGCAGCGCTTGCAAAGCAGCAGGACGCAGCGGCCCAGTTGCGCGCCAGCAAGAAAGTGCTCCTGTCTCGTGCGGCATCGGGCAGGGGCGGCGGCAACTTGTTGATGGATCTCCTGAAGCTGGAGGCACAGCTCATCGAAAGCCAGGCCACTGAGGTCGAGACGCGCGTAGCAGAGATGGACGACACAAGCAGGAGAGAGTTGGCCAGCTCGTTCGGTTCGGTCGGGACTCTTTCCGCCTCGGAAAGGCAAGCCGCCTCCGCCATCGCTGGCTCTATACGGGCGGGCGAGTTGGCTGAGATGAACCCTGATCAACTTCAAGCGTTCCTTGCGGAAACGGCAGGTGGGGCACTGCTGGCAGCGCGGGCAGCCGATTCCGGCGACGCAACATCGCAAACGCAGCGGTTGTCGAAAGCGGCAGCAATGGCAGAAGTGTTGCGTGATCAGAACATTGACGAAGATGTGGCAGCACAATCCATCGCTACCGTGTTCGGCCTGTCAGGAGCCACCGACGGCATAGGGCTGTTGGCCCTTACATCGCAGGGTCGCGCGTCAGTCAAGGACGCAATGCGCAGGGACTCCCTGTCTGAGTTGAGGTCTGCAGAGCCGTATGTGGCTGCCAACAAGCGGCTGTTGGATGAGGTGACAGCTCTACGGAAGGCCGCGACTAAAGCTGGTCCGAGTAGGTCGCAGGTGTTTGCTCGGGCAGAGTTGCAGAAGATGCAGAAGAACGAGCTGACGCCCGACCAGAAAATCATACTGCAGGACTACCTGGCCGACCTGCGCGACAACGGAGTGGTTGACGACGAGGAGCTCAAAGCAAAAGGGCAAGAGCTGTACAACCACGCCCGCAAGTACAAGCTGTACGACCCTGCTGACGCGTACTTGTTCGACCCTGCTGAGATCCAAAAGGTTGAGCGGATTGCGCGAGACCGCGAGAAAATGCTGGAGCAGCAAGGCGAGGTACTCAGCCGTGCCGAGCGCACTGGACTGGAAGTCCAGCGAGATACTGCCCGCGAGTTCATCCGTACAGTGACTGCAGCTGAAGGGCTGGAGCAGCCCATCGATCCATCCATGGCGTCGAACTACTACGAGCAGCGGGTGCTCGGCGGCGCAATGGATATCCTGTCGAAGGAAGGCAAGTCCGTGTACGACAAGGGCAACCCGCTGGACCGCGACCGCCGCTTGGGTGGGACCGGCAGGTTGAAGCAACGCCCGCACCGTGTAGCGCTGCGGCTGTTCAACCAGGACAGCGGCCAGGCGAACTTCGCTGCCAACGTGCAGACCATTCGCGACTCGATGAAAGACCCCGAGCAGCGCCGCCTCGCGGAGGCGTACCTCGTCGCCATGTACATGCAAAGCAACGCAGAAAGAGAAGGAACCGGAGACGCCGGTACTGACACACAACTGCCGGGACAGTTGCAGAAGCGGGCAGACGCGGCTGCGGCAGAGCGGGAGAAAGACGTAGTTGAGTTCACAGGGCAACAGTTGGGCGGAGCGTCAAGCGGCCTCGGGGCAGGCAACACGGAGGTTGCTCCAATGGTTGACGCTGCTGCTGCGCCCCCACCTGTTGCGCCTGCTGCTGCACCCGCTGCTGCACCTGCTGCTGCACCTGCTGTTGCTGCTGCGCCCCCACCTGCTGCTGTACCAGTAGATGTCGGCGGCCCGTCCGACGGAATAGACCCTGTGACCGGGATGCCTGTGTATGCTGGCGGAGTGCCAGTAAGTTCCCCCTTGATCAACGCCCTCTACGGTTCCTCACCAGTGGCGGACCCCGCCTACCAGACCGAGGCGGAACGTCAGGCGTTGATACAAGGCGGCGGAACGATTGCCGACCAAGCGCGACGGCAACGAAACCGAGACGCCGACTCCCGCACCCAGGTCCAGTTGTTTCTGGACAGCATTGGAGTGCAGCCTGGTGGCACTCATTCTGGTTCAAGGCAAACCAAGAAAGTTGTCCCCGTGTTTCCGCAAACAACAGGGCACACCAGCCAGCAGATCGGCACAAGTACACGGACAAGCCCGCAGCAAGCGGTCTTTGACCTCGACCAGTACGCAACCAGTGATCAACCAACCGCAACGCAGGTAGACCCTCGCGGGCTTGGGACTATTAGGTCAACACGACCAGTATTTGGAGAAAGCCCACAGCAAGCAGTCATCAACCTCGACCGGTTTGCAACCAGCGACGTAGCAACACAGGTAGACCCTGGCCCATACGGGACCATCAAGGCATCTCCAAGGGAAGCCATACAGGTAGACCCTGGCCCATACGGGACCTTTAGGGCGCCGCTGTCCTTTACTCCTCAAACCCTCACCCTTGCGCAGCAGTTGCTACTCAGTAAGTTTGCTGAGTTTGATGAGAGTGAGGATGTGGATGAGGATCTGGTCAACCCATGAGCGTCACAGAACTGCCGGACTACCTGACCCCAGAAACGCTGCGCGCAGTTCAACAGGAGAATGTGCGTGAGGCGGAGTTGCGTGAGCTGGCGTTGTTCCGACTGCAGTCTGGTGTCGAGCCGCTGGGCGAGTACATCACGAGCATTGAGCGGACGCCTACCCCTGCAGAGGAAGTGCCTGTTGAGGCAATCGAGCCTGCGCCTGAGGTAGACCTCGATCCGCTCGCCCGCCCGCCCTTGCAGTTGACAACGGGCCAGGTCGAAAGCGTGGCGATGAAGCTGCAGAAGAGTGAGACAAAGAAGCAGCTGACTGCACGCATGCTCGACACGCAGCTGATGGATCAACGTCGCAAGGAGAAGTTGTCGCAGCTGCGCAACAACGACATCACCATCGAGGGCGATGTGGTGGGCGACTTCATGAAGTCGAACATCGTGCTCGGCATGGACGGCGGGTACATCCGTGACCCTGAGACTGGTGAAGTACGGAAGGGCACAACGCCTGAGTTGTTCGTGAACATGCTTGGGTCGCAAACGCTGTACGAGGGGGAGCAGCAGAAGCGCAGGGTTGACGAGCTGCGGGTGCAGCGTGCTGAAAAGTTCGCACGCCTCATGTCCGAAGGTAAAACGGAAGAAGAAGCCGACGAGGAGTTGGACTCATTCTTCGACGGAGAGCTGACCAAGTTCGCTACGAGGGGCATTGTCGAAACCCGCTTGCAGGAATCCATGCGGGCTCTCGGCATTACTGAGGCAGCTGTCGGTGAGATCGTGTTCGACCACATGCCTTTGTTCTACGAGATCGACGAGAACGGGGAGCCCCAAGATCCTGACAGCCTCGTGGATAATGTCGCACACTTCTACGACCGGCGCCGGCAGGACTTTATCGACGCAACAGGTATGTCCAGGGAAGCGGTCAACAGCATCACCCGCACAGCAATGCTGCCCCTGTTTGGGCCGCAAGCCTACCTGCTGCCCGCACCGTTTCAGGCAATCGATCGCGACACTCCTACGTCGCTCCCCGAGTCAGGCCTCCGGACTGCTGCACGGACCGGAGGCGCAATCAACGACATGCTCATGGCTGGAGCCAGGGGCCGCACACTGCAGGATGAACTGCTCAGTATCCCCGCGTATCGCGACTACCTGGGGGACTACCAAATGCTGTCCCTCATTCCGGCATTGATCTACGGTTCCCAGATTCCCATCCTGCCACCCTCTCCGCTCAAAGCGGTCGCGGGTGTAGCCAAGGTTGCAAAAGCTGGCGCACGGACAACGAAGGCAGCAGGCACGGTAGGTAAGTTTGTGGACCAAGCGGCAGATGCCGTGCTGGTGGGAGTCGACAAGGTAGCAGACGCCCAGAAGCTGGCCAGTCCAGCACGGTGGGCGGGTGCGTACAGCGCCCATCGCGAACTGTCGCAGCTCGTTGACGACGCTGGGGGCCTGAACCAGAAAATGCCAACCATGGTGGACATGGTTCTGGACCGGGGTGACCCGGCAGCAAAAGTTGCGGCAGTCTTCGACGATGAGTTGTCCACACCGTTCAAGGTGCGGGCGCGCCTGGTCGACGACGAAGGTGTGTTGACCAACGCTGAACTGCAAGCGCTGCTGGAGGGATCGCACAGCGGTCGTCACATCCTGCGGCGTGTGCAAGCTGAAGACGTCGGTGAGCTGGATGAACTGTCCAGGCTGCGGGGGGTGCTGTCGCAGGGAGACCAAGAGGTCACAGCTGCAACCCGTGCCCTGTTTACGAAAGCCATCGACGAGTGGAACGTTGGGCTGGAAACGTCGACCCTGCGGTCCCGCCTGGCGAAGGTCGCAGAAGACATTGCGCGCAACAACATCACCGACCCGACGAAGCAGGCCGCGCTGTACGCAGATGCTACACGCGAAGTCATGCAGTCTGTTGTTCGCGGCGGGGCTGTGCCTGCAGGGTTTGCCGATGTCCTGAACGTCGCGCGTCGGACCAAGGACCCAAAGAAAATCGTGCGCGCTTTCGAAGACGCTGCTCGCCTTGCAGGGTCCGCACCCATCCGGTCGACGCAGAAGCGCATGGCCATGTACTTAGATCTTGCACGCACATCCTCTCGCGCCGGTTCCCGCGACGGACTGCGGGCGGTCAGCGCATTGGCCCCATTGTTCCGCCCTGCCACCGGAGTGTTGGCAGAGGCAGACGACGCCATCAAATACTCCTCGGCACTGTCGCGAGCGGGGCGCAGAATCTTTGCAGACGTGGTGCGCGGGCGCATGTCCAACAACATGGTGTTTGTCACCGAGCGGGCCATGATCCCCCGCAAGATGGTGACGCGCAACTTGATGAAGAAGGTCGGCACGATGGAGCGCCGGGTCTTCGAAGCAACAGCGAAGGGCGACGACGTATTCGAGCTGAAGACGGGTGACGCTGACAACCTGAAGAAGGTAGTCGAGAGCGTGGTGCCCCGCAGCGCAGACTTGCAGGACGTGTTCGCGGCACTGGACAAGGGCGAGTGGGACGCCACAATGCAGGCGTTCATTCACGACGCTGTGCGTGAAGCACAGTACCGCAAGCTGCTGGGGGACAAGGCAATCCGCGAGGCGGTGTTTGAAAGCCGCGAGGTCCAGTTGGCCCGCCGACCTACCATCTCCGGCACATCACTCCCGCGCGAAAACTTCACGCAAGCCTTCCTGTACCCAATCATGGACACGTTTGTTGCTACCCGTGGGGCCGCCATGCTGGCCGCTGAAGCGGCTGCACAGGCACTGCCTACATCGAGGCCCGCCGGGTGGCTTGTGGGCGCTGTGAAGCGAGCCAACGAGCGCTATGACCAGAAGGCAATGGCTCGTTGGTTCAAGCAGGACAGCCCTACAGCTCCAGCAGTTGTCGCAACAGCGAAGGCCAAGATCGCAAACATTGTGGGTACGGTGGGCAGCAGGCACCGCACCGAGATGATGGAGCGTGTACGCGAAGCACGTGCAGCAGGCGCAGGTGCAGACGCAGAGGAAATCGCCAACACAAAAGCATCTCAACAACGGTGGAACCAGCTGCGTGAGGACGCAGTGAAGGGATTTCGTGAAGCAGTCCGGTTGGAGCGGGCGATGCATCAGGCCAACGCCGCAGGCAACGGCGGGTTCGAATCGTTCCGGCGCATACCGTCGGAGGCAGAAGTCGTCATGCAGGTGTTGTTCCGAAACGACGACCTCCGTGTTCTGAACCTCGGTGTTGTGCTGGAGTCAGTGCGCAGCATGGACGTAGACCGTCAGGCCCAGTTGATTGAAATGGCAGAAGAGTTGGTAGCGCAGGGCGCGTACCGCAAGCAGTGGCACGAACTGATGTCCCGGTTCTTCCTTGCTGACACCAGCATTGCGCGGTTGCTCGGGTTGACCGATGAAAACGACACGCTGGCAAAGGACCTCGGCCCGTTGGTAGAGCTGGCAATGTACGAAAAGTCTGATGCCTTGCTGGCAATCCGCAAAGCGCAGGATGCAGCAAACGACTCGGCCATCGACGCAACAGCGCAAACAACCCTGGACCTGTTGATAGACCTGACGAAGGCGCCAATCCGTGTGCCCGACCAGGCGGGCGTAGCCAAGGTTGTGGAGGCAATCCGCTCCAACGAAAAGTTTGCCAATAGAGGTGCAGCTCGTGCGCGTGCCGTGCGCGCTACCCTGAAAGCAAAGCAGCTGCGCGTGTACGAGGACGCGATTGACGATGCAGTCTCGGCTTGGCAGCTGAGTGCTGACACTACCCGGCGAGTTGGGCGTGTGTGGGAGGACTTGTTTCGTCGGAGCCCTGAGCTCCGTGTGGACCTTGTGCCTTCATCGCTGTCGCAAACCAAGTACAGCCAAGCAGCGCAGATTGCGCGATACCAAGCCCCGGTGTCTGTTGTCATCAACGTGATCAGCGAACTGGTCAGCCAGCTGCGCATTGCAGGCGACCTGACCGATGAGATGGAAGCAGCAGCCATAGAAGCCGTGCGGTATGCACGTCTGCCAGCTCTTGCAGAGGCCAGCGGCGCCCGTGTTCCACGTGCAACAAAGAGCCTGGAGGACGGTCGCGACATTGTTCTGCGCAATCCGCTGTTGGACCCGATTACCAACTGGGCGCAAACGCGCATGCGCAACCTCAGTCGCACTGAGATGCAGTCCATGGGGGAAAGTGCGGCCAACAGGATGGCCTCGACTGGCACACTGTACCCCGACTACCGGACTGTTGGCATAGTGGGGGCAGGCAAGGCAACCCACACCAACACGGAAGCGTTGAACCAAGGTATTGCGCGGGTTGTAGACGCAGCAGAGGGAACGCGCGACCTGACGCCCATCAACAAGTTCATGTTCGACGCCATCCAGTTGTTGAAAAAAAACATGGTGCTGCCAGAGGGCTCAACTACAACACGTGCAGGGTACCTGACAACACGCCTCATAGACGCCAGCAAGGAGGGCATCAACGAAGCGTTGGCCCCGTTCATCTTCGACCAAGTGCGGGGAGCCATGCGGCGCTGGGGCTTCACTGCGTTCGGGACGAAGGAGGCGGCAACACATACGGTCCGCGTGTTGCGTGAGCTGCCGACTGGACAGATGTACTCGTGGCCGATGACTCCCGGTATGGATGAGGTTGGCCGCGCGCTGCATGAGATGGCAGTCAACGGCAAGCTGTTGAGCACGTTGGACAACCTGCACAAGCGCACGTTCCTGGAGACGGGTGGGTTGAAGGGGTACTCCGCCTTCGCCTTGCAGTCCATTCTGGACACGGGGGCGTACTTGAAGCAGTGTGCGTCCTACGGTCTGTTGTCGGCAGGCGTCTTCATGGTCACGGGTGTGCCGATACCTGGCGTACCCTTGTCCCGGTACATCGGACTGAACCTGCTGACAGCCCCGTTCATGATGATCGGTACGCTTGGGTTCTCGGGTGCGATGAAGGGTCTTAGCCAGGCGGCCAAGATCGGGGCAGCTGAAGCGTTGCCCAAGGGTGCGCAGAGGTTGGCTGACCTTGCACCCAGCAGGTTCACTCAGGCCCTGGCAGACAAGACCCGCGCCCTCGTCAACACGGTGAAGCCTCGTGCTCCTGACGATGTGATGTTCGTCGACATGTACGGCAAGGCTTGGAGTGCTGCTGAGTTCGAAGACTTGTGCGGCGTGTACAATGTGATGATGTCGCGCGGCGATGTCGACCAGGCTGCGGACTTGTTGGCGACACTGCGTCGGGACATGAATCCAGCTCGACGACGCAAGGGCGACAAGATGCCCGAGCGCGCATTGAACATGGCGCTGGGTGCAGCTGACACGCTGATGAACCCGTCACTGACCTCGCTGGGTATGCAGTTCGCTACCTACACGGACGGCGTGTTCCGTCGCGGAGTGTTTGCTTCAGCCATTCGCGACGGCATGCAGCCACTGCAAGCTGCCGAGCTGGCCCGCGCTTCCGTGCTTGACTACGGCGCCATCCCCGACGTCGTACGGCAAAGCGTGAACCGCTACCTGTTGTTTGCTTCGTTCCGCATGTCGAGCATGCGTGAGATCTTGATGGCCCTGACGCGCGCAGATGACAGCTACCTGCGTGTCATACGGTCACAGATGACCTTGCACAAGAACGCAGGCTTGTGGGCGTTCGGCAACGACTACGACCGCGTGCGCCTGTACAGCATGCCAGGTCCAAAGTTCGACGGGTTGGCAAGCGGCATCGGCGGTCCGCAGGATGTCATGTCCACAGGTATGGCAGACATCGTAGACCTCATGTTCTTCATGGGCGAGGTTGCCGCCGGAGAGTCGCGCGACACTGGTGCCAGGATCACTGACGCTTTGATGGAGGAGCAGATTCAACCACTGCTGCAGGCAGCCATCGCGCAGATGCAGAACAAGAACCCGTCGCGCAAGGGGCGCATGGTGCCCGACACCTCGGTTGTGTACTGGATGAACAACGGCAACTGGCAGTGGGCGCAGGACCGCTACTTCCTCACAGAGGTTGGTCACCCCTTGGCAGGCAAGGACAGGCGGAGGCGGGGGACGCCCGAGTTCGACGAGCGCAACGGGCGCGGCATTCAGTTTGAGTTCGGCACCGGACCGGAAAACCAGAACGGGTACCGCATCTACCAAGCCGACAAGTTCCTTGCCATTCAGCTCATGACAGGCCGCGTAAACGACGACTTGTTCAAGGCATTGATCAGCGCTGGGTACGGACCGGCGGGGTACAACCCGAAGTATCGGAAGGTCGTGCCGTACCCGATGTACTTGATTGGAGCAGGCACGCCGACACGGGTGAAAGATCCTGAGTCAGAACGTCTGCGCGCATTTAGTCGTGAGGCTTCGCGCGTGCAGTGATATAGTTGCGGCAACAGACCAGTGGCCGTCCACGTAGAGGAGGCACTATGCCAGCCAAAATCGTCAGCTTCTTTCACCACAGTGTAGTGAGCGGTGCCATCGCTCTCGGCGCAACCTTCAATGTCGACAAGAAGCACACGCACGACTTGCGCGCAAACGCAGCGCCAGGTGTGTCGGGGCAGCGGTTTCGTGAGCGAGTCGAGGGTATTCATATTCGGTTGAGCGATGTGGGCTCGGCAACAAAGGTGACCGTGAAGGTCACGCTGGACGCGCTTGGCGACGATATCGTGGTGCCCGATACTGAGGCCACAATCGCTACGGGTGTGTCGACTGCAGCCAAGGGGGCTGTCGCCTACTCGGTCAAGCTGCCAATGTACCAGTCCGCCACGGGGGAAGTGGGCAAGCTGTACGTCTTCGTCAAGGCCGACACGGCAACAGGCTCCCCCACCGTCGATCAGACCACCGTGACCTGGACTGAGACATGAGCATCGTCCCAGTCTTTGACCCAGACACAGGAGCCTCGGGCGGGCCTGCGTCTAGTGGAGGGGGAGGGGCGTCAGGTGGAGCGTGGACTACCCTGAAGGACCTGAACCTCACTGACATCACCACGGTCAGCGCCATTACGTCAGGCTCCAGCACCCTCCAGTTCAACAGCAGCTCAGACACCCTGGCTGTCACGGTCACGCGATTCTCCAGCGCCAACGGAGACGTCACCCCGACCAACGGCTCCGGCATCCTGATGAACGGCGGGACAGGTAGCGGCACGGTCACCATCTCGATGGACATTGACGCCCTGCTGTCCAGCTACACCAGGGCAGACGTGTCGAGCTACGTCTACGCCGTCCACCTCGTAGTTACAGGCGTGAGCTACCCCAACGCAGGCAGCAGCCAGATTTTCACTGGGCTCAACAAAGGCAACAACACCACCCACAACGGTGGCGAGGCGAGGGGCTGGTACTTCAAAGACAACAACGACGCGACCAACGAGGATGTGCGCGTGCGCAGCAACACGAGCAACAGCAGTGTGCTGGCAACTACGGCAATCAAGACCTCGCGCGTCCTGACGTTCATCCTGTTGGGTGGTGCCATTGTTGAGGTGATGGACACCAGCGGGACTACCCCACCTACCCCACTGCCAGGAGGTTCTGGCACTGTGACGGTTGGTGGAGATGCTGTTGGGCTGAACGACTCTACACCTATCTACCAGGGCGACGGGCTCAACTGTTTTTTCGGAGCAGGCGACCGGGCCGACGCTACCCTCACACGCCTACTGGTCCAGAGGTTCCAATGAGCGACACGCTGAGACTCGTGGAAGTAGCATATGCCGACGACGGCTCGTCGCTGGCGCACATCGAGGGGTGGGGGCCAATGGCTACACCCACGCTGCAGCTCGTACCGGCTGACGACTTGGAGGTGGGGATGCTTACCACCGCAGTCGACGCTACTACTGCAGCCGAGGTAAGGGCTGACATCCAGGCCAGGACCGCAGCCGGACAGACCCCTGTGCTGAAGAGTCACCTCGACCAGATGGGGATGACGACAGCTCTTCTATGGTGGAGTCAGAACGATGGATGAGGCCACGCTGCTCACGTTGGCCACTGGCCCTACGTCTTCGTTGATTCTGCTGCTTGGAATCGGCCTGGGTCTGTGGAGGGTGGCCAGTCAAAAGGTCGCCCCGGCTGCGGCTCGCTGGGTTGACAGCCACCTGGCTCAGGTGGATGCCCTGATTGCGGAAAACAGAGCCAACCGCGAGGCGTGGCTGGAATCCATGAGGGACTTTCACGCTCAGGGACAGCGCATTGAGGCACAGGTTGAGGTCGTTGGCCGAAAGGTGGGCGGTCTCTACGGGCGCATTGACCAACTTTCCAACACCAAGCAACCGGAGATGAAATGAAGTACTTGAAGCCCCGCAACATCGTGAACAGCACCACCATCGTGCAGAAGGCCATCATTACTGGTGGTGCAGCTGGCGACCACACCGTCGCAGCTATCAAGGCTGACGACAAGATTATCTGTGTGTGGGAGCAGCACGGCACTACTGGTTTGCTGACCGACCTGTCGTCTGAGTTCAGCGTTCTGGTTGACGGCAAGATCAACAACACTGGTGGCACGGCAACGAGCGGCGACAAGCTGCTGGTTGAGTGGCAGACCAGCACTGTCTGAGTAGGAGAGACCATGCCTAAGGGCTTGTACGCAAACATGAACAAGCGCAAGAAGGCTGGTACGTCGCGGTCCAAGAAAAAAACGACCGTGGCGGCCAAGACCTACGCCAAGATGAAGGCGAAGAAGGGCAGCTTTGCCCCGAAGAAGGGGAAGAAGAAGTGAAGATCGCAGCAACCAATGTGCCCATCGCACGCATCGTCAGGCTTGTGACCAAAGCCATTCGCCTCGGCAAGGGCGGCTACACTCGTGAAGAACTGCGCGAGCTGGCCGCTGACTTGCTCGACTTGGGGGCCACGGTGTTGACCCTGGCTGACAATGACTGAGCACCTGGGACGGTACTTCACGTTGCGGGAGATGACCCGCACCTCCACCGGGTTGAGCAACCACCCGCCGGAGCACATCAAAGCCAACCTCACCCGGTTGGTTCGCGAGATGTTGGACCCGTTGCGCGAGGAGCTGGAGCTCCCCATTCGGATCACAAGCGGCTACCGCAGTCCAGAAGTGAACGCAGCTGTAGGGGGATCCCGCACATCCAGGCACATGACCGGACTGGCGGCGGACTTTAAGGTGCGCGGCATGACGGCACGCCAGCTGGTCGACCGCATCGAGCGGCTACGTGAGGACGGCATCGTCGACTACGACCAGGCCATTGCGTACGCAGTGGCGAAGGGTGGCCATGTCCACATCGGGCTGGCTCCCGAGGGTGTGACGTCACGTAGGCAGATGCTGTGGGCAGCAGCCGAGGGCGGCTACTCTACCTTGGGTTGAGCACCGCGCGTGCGATTACCTCTGCCATCTTCGGAGGCACGGCGTTGCCTACCTGGCGATACTTGCTGGCGACAGTTCCTTGCAGCTTGTCGGCGTACCCGTCGGGAAAGCCCTGCAGTTTGGCACACTCAGCCACAGTCAGTCGTCGTCGACCCGTTGCGAGGAACAACACATCCAATCCTCGGTCCGGACTGGAGCGCATGGTGGCGCCGCGTGTTCCCTTCACCTCAGTCGTTGTAACCGTGGGGCTCGGGCGTTCGAGCAGGTGTACCCGCAGTCCGTTGTCGCGGTGTGAGCCCGCCTGTATTGTGGGGCACGGTCGGTCAGCAGCAATCGGTGTGCGTCCGCGCGTTCCGTTCTGTCTTTCGGAGAACCCAACCACCCACGGCCCAGCGTTTCCTATCTGAGCTGCACTCATTGTTGTCGAGGGCTCGTCGGTCAGGTCACGGTAGCTTCGCACAGGGTACGTCTTGTTCGGGTTGCTGCCGCCGCCAACGACACGTTGGGTGCCCAGCTGCAGCGCCTCACCCATCGACACCCACGGCTTCGTGAACATCCCCGGTCCGTGTGTTGCGCGAGGGGGGATGACAGGGTGTGGTGCGCCGTACAGGAAGATACGCCTGCGGTGTTGCGGCACCCCGAAGTCGGCTGCATCGAGCCGGATGTAACCGGAGTATGCAAACCGCTTGGCAAGCTGGGGCAAGATCAATCGGTCGAGGTAGCAAGCGGGGCACGCCTCGGGGTCGCCCTGCCTGTCACAGTCAGCGACGTGGTGCGTCAGCCCCATGACATTCTCGCCAATGAAGTAGGTAGGCTTGTACTTGTCCAGCACACCCACCGTCCACGGCCAGCCGTTGCGATCATCGCGTGCGCCTTTCCGTTGGCCGGCGATACTGAAGGCCTGGCAGGGGAAGCTGCTCCATACCATGTCTATTGGAGTGCCGCCTACGACCCGCGCGATAGCATCGTGGTCGCGCACATCGCCCTCTATCACGTGGTCGTAGCCAACTGCACGCAACGTGTTGCACGCATTCGGGTCCATCTCCACCAGTCCAGCGTGTGTCAGGCCATAGCGTTCCAAACCAAGTGCAGCTCCACCCGCACCAGCAAACAACTCCAGACAGTTCATGCTCGTCTCAAAGAAGATGCTGGGCGCACCACAGTTCCAACCGTGTCAGTATGAAAGTGTTGACGGCACGCCCAGCGGTGAGTGTTTAGAAGGGGATGGACGGGTCAGCGAGCGGGTCACCCTGCCGCTGCGGTGCACGCCGTGAAACTTGCGGCGCCTGGTCTGCATCGTTCTCAGGCTTGGGGCCAGCGAAGGACCAGTCGTACCCGTCAATGTTGGCGCTGAAGCCCGGCGTGCCGTCCCGCTTTTCGTAGGAGCGCACCGAGGCCTTGCCTGCGATGGACACCTTCTGTCCTTGCTTCAGGTATTTGGCTGCATTCTCTGCGGACTTGCCGAAGAAGGTGACGTTCCACCATGTGGTGGTCTTGTTGTCACCCCAGCCAGTGTCGACCGGAATAGTCAGATTTGTCAGGGCGGTGCCCTTGGAGGTCTCCCTCTCTTCGACTCGTCGGACGTTGCCTGTGATGGTGATGTATGCGGACATGTGTAGCTCCTTACAGTGACTTCGATACTTCGAGTAGGGTTGGGGGTAGTGGATCGATCTGCGTGCTCAGGTCAGGCATTGCCCAACGTGGCAGGTCGACCATCATCTCACCCGTTGGGTGAAGTGGGGGCCAGGCCTCTGATGCCAGGGCGTGGCCTACGTTTGCGAGTAGTTCGTCGCACAGGTGTACAGCTGCTTCGACCATGGACTCCGAAGCGCTCACCCACACACACTCATGCGGTGCGCTCTTGCACACGAACATCCATGCCATGCGTGTCGGGAACTCTCGGTACTCAGGGTATGCCATGCGCAGGATGCGCCAGTACAGGGCCTGTTGAATGTGGTAGCCGTAGGTAGCAATGGCTCGTTCGAGGTCTCGTCGACGCAGGGAGTCGGTGGTCTTCAGGTCGACCATGATGCCGTCGCGTGTGAGCATGTCGTACTTGCCCTTCAGCCTCAGGTTGTGCAGCGGGTCATGTACAGCCATGCCCACCTCCACGGTCGCGCCCTTGGACTGGAGCGCCCATGCGAGGTTTCGTCCGACGGAGCTGGCCATTGCTTGTGCCTTGTCCATGTCGGACTGGGTGACAATCTCCAGGCCCATCTCCTCGGCGCGTGCCTTGTCCTCCTTGTACGGCTTGCGTCGCTTGTCGGTTTCCTGCGTGACCAGGTAGGTGTCGGCTACGAGGTGCGGTTCCAAGATCACGGTGTGTACCAGTCGACCGAAGGCGAAGGCAGGTGTGTCCTTGCGCTGTACCGTGCGGGTCAACACGTGGCGCAGGTGTGCCAACGATGTGTGTGTGCCCTCGTAGAGGCCGTCGGTCAGGCCGGCTTTCATCCGGCTCCAGTTGTAGCCCGGGTCTGCACGGTACTTTGCGTCCGTGTCGAACCGGGGGATGTTTTGTTGCTCGTCCATGTGTGCTCCTTCAGTCGTTGTGCGTGCGGAGGGACAGCTCTCGGTCCTCCCGCCGTTGAATGCGGGCAGCAACTGCGACAGCAAGTGCAGCCCAAGCGTGCGAGGCCACGCCGTACAGGGGTCCAGGGTCGGACTTCTTTCCGACAGCGTTCATGCGGTCACCGCCATGCATCTCGATGAGTGTGTGGCGTACCAGTTTGTCTCGCTCCGATGCTCGGCCTGCTACCCGCAGTGTACGCAGTACCTGTGCACGGGTCATCATCACGAAGTCCTGCTTCGTGCGCTCGGGAGAGTGTTGGTAGACCATCTCCAAGATCCGTCCGCACACCTCGGATGTGCGTGTCAGGCTCCAGCTGCTGCGTCCAGGCGACACGCGCTCCATGGCAATGAGGGCTCGGCCCATCTTGAAGTCCAGGCTGTACTTGTTGATGGCATGCCTGACATCCTCGATAGTAGCTGCCTTGTTGGCGGAGATGACCCGCGACACCCGGTCGCCCATCGCTTCGTCAGTGCGGCACACCACCAGCCCTGATGTCTCAGGGCCAGGGTCGATTGCAATGACAGTGTGCGTGCGGTCACCCGGCATTGCGTGCCTCGTCGATAGCTGCCCGCAGTTCCTTGCGCGTTACCTCGTCCATGCGTTGTCCGAAAGCCTTGCGGTGCAGGGCCTTCATAGCAAGGGCGCACAGTAGGGTCAGTGCTTCCAGTTGTGTAACTGTCAAGGCAGGGCCACCGTAGATAAGGCGTTGCACAACGGTGTGTGGATCGATCGGGTCAGTCAGCAGGCTGGTGTCCTTCTTCATTGCTCCTGCTCCCACCGGTTCAGCAGTTCGACATTCTTCTTCGCCCATTCCAGGCGGCTGAACAGCTGCTCCCCTGTCAGCTTCGACTTGTGGTCCCGCTGGTGTACAGACATGAAGGCAGCCAGTGTTTCAGGCAGGATGCCTGCCTCTGTCAACAGGTCATTGTACTGCTTCAGGTCAGACTTATCTACCGGCTTGGTTTGTTTCGGTGCGCGCCTGGTTCTCGGAGTCGAGACCGCGACTGTAGCGTTGCCGTCGTCGTCCGCTTCAGCCAGTCCGCAGATACCGATGAGGGCAATCCTCCGCAGGTAGGTAGTCGCAGACTTGTACGCGTGCCCATCGCGCTTGCCTCCGAGCGGCAATCCGCAGGTTGAGCTGGCGCGCTGGCCGGACTTGTGCATCAGCACGGTGGTGACTTGCACCAGCTTGGTCTCATCGTTGAAGCCTGCGTGCTGCTGCACGGAGATACCGTGCTTGTTCAGCACAGGCACCGACGCGTTGAGGACCGACGACAGCGAGGCGAACTTGGAACGGAACGCTGGGTTGGTAGAGTCGAGTATGGCAGGTCCCATCTCCGACTGGGCCGCGTGCAAAGCGGGCGCCAGCTCAGTGATGTCATCCGAATACTGGATGGTAGTGGTGCTCGTGTTCATGGTAGCTCCTATCGCAACCTTGTGTTGCATATCAGTGGTATCAAGAAGGGGTAGGCTCGTCAACCGCGCATGCCGCACAGTTCTACCCACAGGTCACGCAGCTGCCCGAGTGCTGCTTGGCCAGACGCCTTGCGTTCAGCCCAGCTCCGCGTCGACTGCTCAGTGAGCGACCAGCCACGGAAGCGTGATGTGCGTACGCGGTACCAGCCTGCTGCCTCCAGCGCCCGGTTGATGGACCGTGTGTCCTTCGGGACATGGGCGTGGACTACGGTGGCGAACTGTTCTGTTGTGATGAACATGTCCGCAACACACACCTCGGACAGTGCGGTGGCCACCGTCTGGTAGCTGTCGCTCACCATCCACTGCTTGTTGTGCTTCATCTGCTTGCCTTCCCATGCGGTAGGCAACCACCACTGCTCCCCATTGCGGAAGCGGTGGACTGCTTCAGCCAACAGCTGGTCACGCACAGCACGCACCCAGCGCAGATCGATCTTGCTGCACTGCACAACCCAGTACCTGCGGGCACCCGTCGGGTCAGTCAGCAGGCTGGTGTCGTTTGTCGAGCCAGTGATGACGCACGACCGTGGGACCTTGATGACAGTCCGACCGTACGGGGGGCGGAAGGTATCGGTGCGGCTGGACAGGAAAGCCTTGCGTGCGGAGTGCCCGGCACCAGAGTGAGCGAGTAACTCTGCGTCCTCGTACACCCACGCCTGCTGCAGTACCATCATGGCATCCTTGTCATCGAGTCGGATGCGAGAGTCGACGAACATCCCTGGCTGTACCCGGTCGTTGCTGCAGAACGCTTCCAACAGCTGGCTCTTACCGATGCCCTGCTTGCCCTGAAGCACCAGCATCACGTCGTTCTTGCAGCCTGCGTCAAGCATCCGTGCAACCAGACCGATGGGCCAGCGCAAAGAATACTGCCGCACCAGGCCACTGTTGGCAGGCGCACCGAGGGCACGCGCCATCCACGTCTCCAACCGAGGGGTGCCATCCCACTTCAGTCCGAGCAGCCAGGTACGGGGGCGGTGACGGGGTGTGTCCCGCGCAGTCAGGTCTGCAGTCGATACGATCAATCGCTCACCCGCTGACCACATCCACCCGTACTGCGACTCCATGTGCTCCCGCACACCCAGCCACCACGAGTCAGTCAACGGCTCCTCCCCATCCATCACCCGGTGCGTGAACTCACACCACCACAGGTCGAAGGCCGGGTCACCCGCCATCATCATACGCAGGTTCTGGACTGTGTTGAGCGGGCGAGGCAGGGCGCCCCGTCTCTTCGGTTCGCCCATGACGAGCTGGACCTTGCTACCACTGCCGGACGGCACACGTACCACCACATCCCAGAAGGTTTGCTCCAGCTTGTGGCTGTAGTACCGCGCACGTCCATCCGATTCCCGTGCAAAGAATCCGCTGCCGAGGCTGCTGCCTCCAAAGGGACACTTGACCCGCACCCGTTCTCCAGGGCGGAGGGCGTAGGCGATGTCGCTCCACGTCCTGCCGTCAATCATCTGCGCACTGAAGTCTGTCTCGGTCCACCGAGGGGGGGCGTCGACACCGGGGTCGGGTGCGACCGTCGGCTTGTTGTGTCCCAGTTCACCGAATCCATCGAACAGGTCGTTGCTGTGTCCGATGTCCTGACTCAGGCGTCCGAAGGAATCGACGTCGAGCATGGCGTCAGGGTTGCAGTCCAGTACCAGTACAGGTTGGGGCTGCCACTCACACTTCAGGTTCGTTGTGCCCGGCGGTCGGCACAGTTGGGCGCCGACTGTCATGCGGTCGAACAGTTCCTGAATGCGCAAGGCAGGGCGGAGCTCACGTGCAACACCTGCTGCTCGTTCGTTCATGCGCCGTGTCAGGTCAGCATGCAGCTGCTGCAGTTCAGCGACACGCCCACCCAGTGCAGGTTGGACAGCGAGGTGGATGTGTACACCCCAGCCGGAGTCGATGACAGCGGTGGGTTCCACCCCCATGACGTCGGACCAGACGGGGACAAGTTGTTCGATGAGCACCTTGCGCAGCACAGTGAGGTGGTCTGTCGGCAGTCGCCACAGTTGTGCCTTCAGCTGTGCTCGCTTGGCAGGTACGGGTCGTCGGCGTGCAGCAAGCAGGGCCTCGTAGAGTGTTGCAAGATCTGCATCCCACATCAGTGTGGTGACACGGCTGCAGTTGTCGACGGTGCGTCCGCCCCCCTTCGGTCCGATGAGGTGGCGGGGGAACATGCCGGTTGACAGGTAGTCCCCTCCACTCAATGTCTGCGACACGTAGGTCTCGTCGTCGGGGGGAGCAGGCCACAGCAGGTCAGCGACTACAGTGTTGACGTTGTGTGCCAGGGCTTCAGTCATCGTGCCGCCTACTTGCAGGAGCTGCAAACCGCTCGGGGTCGTGGTTGTGCAGGTCGGATTGAATGAATCGTTGCGCCGCTTCGTTCGCATGTTCGCGTGCCAGCTCAGCGATGTCGGCCATGTACTGTCTCATGGTCTGGCCGCGCAGGGTAGCTGCCTTGCGAATCATCTCGATGTCATCGGTGTTGCACCAGATGGCACCCCGCTTGGGCTTGTTGTCAGGTCGGGCAGTGTCGTTCGGGTTGGGCATGGTAGCTCCGTGCTTCTTGGGTTGCCCTCCGACCATAGTGTACTGCTATCAACTGTGCAAGACCTATCATGTAGTGCCGCCTACTTGTAGTGCCGCCTACTTGCAGTGCTCGGGGCCAGGTCGGGCGGCGCGCGCGAGGCGGGGTCGGCGGCGGCGCTAACCCAGGACGCGCGGCCCGTCGCATGTCTTCCGCTCATGGCTGCATGAGTGAAACACATGATGAGGCGGACTCATGGCTGCATGAGGCGGGCACATGATGGGGCGGCGCTAACTCGTCGGGCCTGCCTCGGCTCATGAATCCTGCTCATGTCGACATGCACAAAACTTGTTGACGCTATCACTGCTATCAACTATAAAGAAGGGGCAACAAGGAGTCTGCACAATGCTTTCCGCTCTCATCCTTCCCGCCCTCGCCATCATTCACGGCACCGTCAAGGCTGTCACCGTCAACGGTCAGACCGTCGGCTACCGGGTATCCATCGGTCGCGTCCGCCTCCATGTCGACCACGATGAGGTCTTTATCTGGACCGTCGGTAGCGGCGCCTCTCTTCGGCGTCTCTTCGGACCCGCACAAGTAGAGGTCATCGAGGCAGACCCAACGGAGGTAGTGCTTCCCGCTGCCCCTCACCTTCTGGCAATCGTCGCCCCCGCTCCAGTCGGTCCCCGTCCCCGGGTCGATGTCTGGCGCCGCTCCCCCCGTCCCGCTGCGGTCCGTATGGCTGGTGTGTCGGTGGCGGTGGCATCATGACCCGGGAAGACATCGCCGCCGCTATCGGTATCGCCATCATCGGCGCGGGCTTGTTCCTCGCCATGTGCCTCTGATGCAGTGCCCCGACTGCGGAGAGTCCGACCGCATCACCGTGCGACCTCGCCCCCTCTGGATGGCAGAGGGTCACTGTCCTGACGGCTGGCACGTGTGCAGCTGTCAGGTTGACGGGTGCTACGGGTACTGGGTCGAACCTCCCCCGCCCACCTTCTACCGGTGCGACGCCTGCGGAGAACCGACGCGCGTCGTCGACCACTGCGGACGCGACAACGCCTACCTCTGTAGCGACTGCTACACCGAAGCATACCCTCCGGCAGACGACGGCGTACCCTATCCCCTTCCCTTCTGAATCCCCCGCCCGAGGGTATCGGGCACAACAACCAACCGCCCCGAAAGGGGCAAGGACGAGCAACCATGAACACGACCACACCAGATCGATTTACTAAGGCATCCTGCCGCGCCCTCATGGGCGACATCATCGAAGAACTCCAGACACTCGCAGCCGCGCGGGGCCTGACCATCGAGGCAGCGGGCGGGACCTTCTCCTCTGGCGAGGTGTCGATGCGCATCAAGGTGTCAGCCCGGGACGCCGACGGGGTACCCGTCTCTTTCTCCAACCACGCCACCATGCTGGGTCTACCCGGGGACTGCTACGGGGCGGTCTTCATGTCGAACGGGTCCCGGTTCCGTGTGTCCGGCATCAAGCTGCGGAACAGGAAGTATCCGGTCCTGGCAATCAAGATCGATACCGGCGATACCTACAAGTTCCCCGTTGCTATCGTCCGTCAGTCCGTGACGGGCCAAGGGGGTGGGCAATGAGTAACAGCCGGCGCGGTACATTCTGCTGGGACCTGTTCGACAGCCACAGAGGAGCCCGACCCGGGGGAGACCGTCCCCTTCGAAGTCGGCCCCCGACCCGTCTGCGGTTCACCGATGGTGTCGAACTGCGGACGGACGGACGGCTACGGGTCACCCGCCGCGCGGATGGATACTACGTGGTCGGTCAGGGGATGTCGATTCCTGTGGCAACGCATGCCGAGGGAGCCGAAATCATTGCCGAGTTCCAAGGGGGTGGGCAATGA
>Ga0209232_1000318_pt1 | contig 31010 bp, 37 predicted proteins | sample ETNvirenome_2_60_FD_184066 | JGI IMG/M metagenome (GOLD analysis project Ga0209232, IMG submission 184066) | Marine viral communities from the Pacific Ocean - ETNP_2_60 (SPAdes) (version 2) | ecosystem: Environmental > Aquatic > Marine > Oceanic | place: Pacific Ocean | collected 2013-06-22
TGCAATAACGGCTTTAAAAGCAGATGCACAAGTAAGCATTAACAATGAAGACATAAATCAAATTACTTGGCACGATGGTAATCCAACTAAAATTACTAACAAACAAATTACAGACAAACAAGCAGAGCTTCAGACTGTTTTTGATAATAACAAATATCAAAGGGATAGGGCAGATGCTTATCCGTCTATTAAAGACCAGTTAGATGATTTATACCACAATGGAGTTGATGGTTGGAAAACAACTATTAAAGCTGTAAAAGATAAATATCCTAAAGGTTAATTATGTCATTTTCGTCTGTATCTTTTTCTCAAGCACCCTTTGGAGCAGCAGGAGGTGCAACAGCTTTTGCTGTAGGTGTAGTAGGAACAACAGCACTTGGTACAGTTTTAGCAACAGCATCTTCAGCCGTTCAAAATGTAACAGGTGTAAGTGCAACACTTTCAGTTGGAACAGTAACAACTGCTGTTACTAAAGTTGCTGATGATGTATCTGCTACATTTTCTGTTGGAACAGTAACACTAACAACAACTGCTGCCCTTACATTATCAGGTGTAACTGCTACAGGTTCAATAGGAACAATTACTGCTACAGGTGTTCAGTTTGATTTTGATGCAGTTAAAGATCAATTTGCTATATCAAGAGTTGTATATGTTAAAGCACAAAGTACAGCAGATGAAAGAACAGTAAATGTAAAAGAAGAAATAAGATTAACATTTGTAGCAAGACAATCATCAACAGATGATAGAACAATAAGAATAGCAGCATAGAGGAGTTAAATTAAATGTCATTCAGATGGCCCATTAAAGACCCTGATGAACAGTTAGATTATAGTGTAGATTGGTCTAGGTTTTTAGGAACAGCAACTATAAGTAGTGTTGCATGGTCTGTAAAATCAACTGAGTATGGAACTGAAACTACACTAGCTAGTGGACAAACTCTTGCCACTGCATCTAGTAGTGCGACTTCTGATACCATACAAAATATATCCCAAACAAATACAACAACTGTTGCAACAATAAATATTGCAGGTGGTACTGCAAATAGAGAGTACACATTTTTTTGTTCAATGACTGATAGCACAGGAAGTACAGCAAAGAGAAGTGTTAAACTAGCTGTGAGAGATAAGTAATGGCATATAATTTTTTATCAATTGTAAATGATGTAAACAGAAGATTAAATGAAGTAGAATTAACATCTACTAATTTTTCTACTGCATCAGGTTTTTATAATCTAGCAAAGGATGCAGTCAATGCTTCAGTAAGATATATTAACCAATCAGAATATGAATGGCCCTATAACCATGTGCTTCAAGAAGATACATTGACAGCAAGCACAGCAAGATACCCATTTCCTGATGATGCAAAGACAATTAACTTTAGAAGTTTTAGAATAAAAGAAAACACTACACTAGGTAATCAGACTATGAAATTAAAAGAGTTAGCATATAATGAATACCTAGAAAAGTATGTTGATCAAGAATATAAATCTGAACCTGTAAAAGGAGTTCCAAGATTTATTGTGTACGCTCCGTCTTTAGAATATATACTACAACCTTTACCTGACAAAGCGTATGAATTAGTTTATGAATACTACAGAATAGCTGTAGAATTAGAGAACCACAATGATGTACCAAATATACCTGAAAGATTTAAACATATTATAGTTGACGGTGCAATGCACTATGCATATTTATTTAGAGGTAATACGCAAGATGCTGTTGTAGCAAAAGAAAAGTTTGATGAAGGTATTAAACATATGCGTTCACTTCTAATAAATAATAACTATATTTATGTTAGATCTTATATGACTCCTAGTTCTAGTGGAAGAAGTAGAGTTGGAACATCTTTAACAAACGCAGGTTCATCACTGGATTCACTATAAATGCCTACTACATGGAAAACATATCCTCTAGAATTTAAAGGTGGATTAATATCTAATCTATCTCCACTACAGCATGGTATACAACAACCTAATACAGCTAGAGTGTTAAATAATTTTGAACCATCTGTGCAAGGTGGGTTTAGAAGGATAGAAGGTTTTCAAAAATTTGATGATAATCAAGTGCCACCTTATGGTGAGCCTAAAGTATCTACAACAGTATCATCAGGTGGTAGTAGTATAGTTTTAGCAAACATGTTTTCATCTCCTAGCGTGGGTGATACATTTACAGTAACAGGTAATGCACAAGTATATACTGTGTCTTCTGTAGATACAACAGACTTAACAGCAAACAAAAGAGTTACAGTTGGTTTTACACCTAATCTTGTAGCAAATGCAACAGATCAAGTAGCTGTTACTTTTGTAACAGGTTCAGGAGATATAGAAGGTGTAGCATCTTTTGAAGATACAGCAGTTGTAGCAAGAGGTGGTAACTTATTTAGGTCAGCAGGTTCTGCATCTAATTGGACTAGAATAAATGTACCTGCGTACGGAACAGTATTAGTAAATGGTGGATCACAGACAGGAAGTACATTAGCCATAGATGGATTAACTGCTGCACCTCAAGCAGGTGACACGTTTACAGTAGCAGGTATAGCAAAGGTTTATACAGTAACAGCAGATGCAACTGTATCGTCAGGTGGGTCAACAATAAATATAAACCCTGCTCTTGCTAGTTCTCCTAGTGATGATGCAGCAGTTACGTTTTTATCATCTGATAGATCGTTAATGTCAAAGCATAGATTTGCTAGTTTTAATTTTAATGGCACGGAAACTTTAGTTGGTGTAGATGAAATAAACAAACCTTTTACTTTTGATGGAGCAACCTTTACATCAATAGACAATGCACCTTCAGATGTTATTGGAGCAACCCACGTAGCAAACTTTAAAAATCATATAATGTTTGCAAAAGGTTCTAATATAGTGTATACTGCATTATTTACAGCAGATGATTTTACAGCAGCATCAGGTGCAGGTACAATAAATGTTGGTGATGTAATTACAGGCATTGTTGTATTTAGAGAACAGCTAATTATATTTAGTGAAAGAAGAATACAAAGACTTGTAGGTTCATCAGAAGCTGACTTTCAATTACAACCTATTACAATGGACATTGGATGTGTAGCACCTGACACAATACAAGAAATAGGTGGTGACATTTTATTTCTAGGACCTGATGGTATAAGATCATTAAGTGCTACAGATAAGATAGGTGACTTTGGTTTAGCTGTTACTTCTAAACAAATACAAGATGAAGTAACAAACTTTGTAAATAGAAATACATCATTTGCAAGTGTAGTTATTAGAGAAAAAAGTCAATATAGAATATTAGGTTTTAATCGTAGTATTACTACAACTTCTGCACAAGGTTTAATGGCTACACAACTACAAGAAGGTTTAGCTTGGGGGGAGCTTAGAGGTATAAGAGCGTTTGTAGCAGATAGTAATTACAATGGCACATCTGAATTAATTGTGTTTGCACATACAGATGGATACGTATATAGGATGGAAGATGGTAATAGTTTTGATGGTGCTAATATAATATCTACATTTGCTACACCTTTTTTTCCTATTACTGACCCTAGGGTTAGAAAATCTTTTTATAAGATGTTTTTATTTACAGACCCACAAGGTAGTTTTAATTCTAACTTTTCTTTAAAGTATGATTTTTCTGATCCATCTGTAATACAACCTGCAACTAAAACATTATCTAATACATCAGTTGCAAGTGTACAGGCTCTATATGGTAATGTACAATTTGCTCATGGTGGATTGGTAAATAATGGCAGTAATTATAGTTCAGGTGTTACTACTATTGCAGTAGATAATTTATCTACATCAGATTTAATTACAGGTGATACATTTATAATTGCAGGTCAAGGAACAGGGTCAGGTGCTAGTTTTGTACACACAGTATTTACACTATCATCTACACCCTCTATAACAAGCAATGCAGGGAATTTAACTTTTAGTCCTGCAACACCTTCTAGTTTAAATGACAACACAAAAGTATCATTTAAAACTGTAAACTCTGTAGGAGCTTCAACATATGGTGGAGAAAGTTTAAAAAGTATATTTGAAGAACAAACTACAGGATCAGGATTTACAGCATCATTACAGTTTGAGTCAGAGTCTACAGATGCTCCATACTCATTAGATGCTGTAACATTAGAATACGCAGAACATACACATTCATAGGATTTATTATGGCAGGTTACTCAAGAACAGATACGACAAACAATATAGCTGATGGTAATATTATCAACGCTTCAGATTTTGATGGAGAGTTTGATGCAATAGCTACAGCTTTTGGAACGTCAGGACATACACACGATGGTACGGCAGAGAATGGTGGAGCTATAACTAAGATAGGTCCTTCTCAAGACCTTGTAGTTTCAGCTTCTCTTGTTACACCAAAAACAACTAACACATTAGATATAGGTACAGATGCTCTAGAGTTTAAAGATATATACATAGATGGCACAGCTTATATTGATGGACTAGGTAGAGATATTCTTGTAGCCACAGATAAAAAGATACAGTTTAGAGATGCCGCAATATTTTTAAACTCATCAACAGATGGACAACTAGATATAGATGCTGATACTACAATACAAATAACTGCACCAACAGTTGACATTGATGCAAGTACCAAAGTAGATATTTCAACTGATTTAGTAGTTGGAGATGATTTAACACTAGCTTCTGATTCAGCAATACTAGGTTTTGGTGCTGATACAGATACAACTTTAACACATACGGATGGAACAGGTTTAACTCTTAATAGCACAAACAAATTAACATTTGGTGATGTGGCTAGTTTTATACAACAATCTAGTGATGGTGTTTTACGTATTGATGGTGAAGCTACTATTGATCTTAATGCGTCAACAGCAGTTACAGTTAGTAATGATCTTAAACTAGACAGCGATGGTGCTGTGTTAGGTTTTGGTACAGACAACGATGTAACAGTAACACATGTAGCTGACACAGGATTACGTTTTGAAGATAGTGATAAGCTAATGTTTGGTGCAGGTAGTGACCTACAAATATATCACGATGGTAGTAACTCATATATTGATGATGCCGATGCAGGTGGATTAATAATTAGAGGTAGTGCTATTACCCTAAAGAAATACTCAGGCGATGAAACTATGGCATCTTTTACAGCAGATGGTGCTTCTATTATTTATCACGACAATACTGCAAGAATAACTACGACTGCTGCAGGTATTGAAACGTCAGGTAATCTTACTGTAGGTGCTGACTTAATTGTAAATGGTACAACAACTACTGTTAACAGTACAACTGTTACAATAGATGATCCTATATTTACACTAGGTGGAGATACTGCACCCGGAAGTGATGACAATAAAGACAGAGGTATAGAGTTTAGATACCACACAGGTTCAGGAGCAAAGGTTGGTTTCTTTGGATTTGATGATAGTGCAGGTAAATTTACTTTTATACCTGATGCAACTAATTCTTCAGAAGTGTTTTCAGGTACGGCAGGTACAATTGTAGCTAATGTTGAAGGTAACGTAACAGGCGATTTAACAGGTAATGTATCAGGTGCTACAACAGTTACAAGTACAACATTAATAGGTAAGTTAAAAAAGACAGCAAGTGATACAGAGTTTACTTTACCTGCTAGTGATGGAAGTGCAGGACAATTTTTAAAAACGGATGCATCTGGCAATTTAAGTTTTGGAACAGCAACACAAACAACTATTAATAACAATGCTGACAACAGACTTATAACAGGAAGTGGCACTGCTAATACGTTAGAAGGTGAAGCTAATTTAACTTATAATGGTACTACTCTTTCAATTGGTGGTACTATTACTTCTGTTACAAACATCACAGCTTCAGGTACAATACAAGGTGCAGAAGTTACAGCTACATCAGATGAAAGATTAAAGTCTAATATACAAACAATAGACAATGCCTTAGACAAAGTAATGAGTATGCGTGGTGTAACTTATACAATGCAAGCTGAAAAAGGCACAGGTGTAATTGCACAAGAAGTAGAAAAAATATTACCAGAAGTTGTTGTAGATAACGAATATAAATCTGTAGCATATGGAAATATGGTTGGCGTTCTTATTGAAGCAATTAAGGAACTTAAAACAGAATTAAATAATCATAAGCAAGGTTGTAAGTGTCATGCCCCTAGCAAGTAGTGGTTCTGTAAATTTAACTACTGTAAGAGATTATTACGGATCAAGCAGTAATAATTTGACAGCGTTATATAAGGGTGGTTCTTTTGTTCCAAATCCTACGTCATACAATAGTGGAACACAAACAACTAATGCCGCTAATGCAAACGCTAATGTTCCCACAAGTGGATCAATTAGTTTAACAGATTTTCGTGGTGGTAGAAAATTAGTAACAAATGCGACAGTAACCGTAGATGCTAGTGGCATTACTCAGAGTGGAGACAACGGTGATAGACAGTGGGTAGGTGTAAAAACGAATAGCGACTATTGGTATAGGTCTGGATATAATGTTAACTATGCCAGTATTGCAGGGGTAGCTAATGAAGCTCAGTTACTTTTTGTTAACAGATGGAGTCTTGCAGGAAACACTTGTTCTTTTTCAATTCCTTTTACTGTTAATGTAGCAGGTGAATATTATTTATATGCAGTAGTTAGTGGTCCGGGGGGAGCAGGTGCTACTTTAAATTTTACTGGAAGTGGTGTTTCTTCTGGTGGAGTAACAAATCAATCTATGGGAAGTGGAACAACTCAGGTGTTGACTCCAGTATTAACAGCAAATACAACTGTTACTGTATCTATGACCTCAGGCACTTCTGGTGGTGCTGGTGATAATATATCTATTCATTTTAGAACAAACTGTAACGCTGATACAAGCAATATTGGTGGTAATGCAGGAAACAATTACTCTTTAATGTAGGATAAACTATGGAAATAAACCCTATACTATTTTGGAATGGAATACTTACAGTCGTAATAGCTCCTGCTATATGGGTCTTTCGTGGTATGTTTATGGAAATAAAAAGACTTGACATACTGTTGAATAAAACAAGAGAAGAGTATGCAAAACGTGATGACGTTAAAGAAGATATGCATACTGTAATGGATGCTCTTCAAAGATTAGAAGACAAGTTAGATAAAATATTAATAGGAAATAAATAATGGCAACTTTTAAAGCATTTAAACCTGAAGCGATGCAACGTATTGCACGTTCAATGGGCTATTCAGGAGATATGAATCAGTTTCAAAGTTTTTTAGCTCAAAATCCTGACAAGAATCAACAAATGAACAATTATAATATGAAAGCTATGCAAATGGCTAGAGGTGGTGTTGTTAAAATGCAGGAAGGTGGAGATGCAGGTGCAGAAGATCAACAAGAAAATCAACCTGCTACGGATGAAAATACACAAAATATTATGGATTATACAGGAGATCAAATAACACAACCTGTAGCTCCTGTAGGTGGCACAGTAGACGCAACAAAGATTGATACTAAAGATGATCAAGATATTGATGAAGGTACAGGGCAAGTTGGTGATGCTCCTAAAGTAGAAGCAAAAACAGGAGAGACTAAAGAAATAACAGAAACACCAGAGGTAGAAGTAGAAACAGTTGACCCAACAAAAGTTGGTGATGCACCTAAAGTTGATGCTGTTACAACACAAATAACACCTGAAATGTTAGTTAAAGCTGCTCAAGGTAAAATGTCACCTGAAGAAGCACAAGCATATGCAGACGCATTGAAAGCAGGACAGGCAACTGTTACTAAAGAAGCTACTGTACAAGGACAGTTAGAAAAATTAAGTGCTCAAGCTGAAGATGGACAAATACCATCATATGCTACAGCAGCCGTTAGAGCGGCAATGTCAGCTATGGCGGCTCGTGGATTAGGTGCTAGTAGCATGGCTAGTGGTGCAGTGTTTAATGCAATACTAGAATCACAGTTACCTATTGCACAGGCAGATGCAAATACATTTGCACAATATGGTTTAGCTAATGCAACAAATGCACAACAAGCTACACTTGCAAAAGCTGCCGCATTGTCATCTCTTAACTTAGCAAACTTAAATAATAGACAACAAGCTGCCGTAGAAAACTCTAAAAGATTTTTACAGGTAGACTTAGCTAATTTAGAAACTAAACAACAGACAGCCTTGTTTAATGCTAAAGCACAACAAGATTTTATGTTATCTGATCAGGCGGCTGATAATGCAGCTAAACAGTTTAATGCAACAGCAAAGATGCAAACAGATCAATTTATGGCTAATCTATCAAAGAGCATTGCAGAGTTTAACGCTTCACAACAAAATGCAATGACACAATTTAATACAGGTGAGCTTAACTCTACAGCTAAATTTAACGCTCAAATGCAAAATCAAAGAGATCAATTTAATGCACAGAATAAATTAGTTATAGAACAGTTTAATGCACAATGGAGACAAACAGTTGCTACAACAGATACGGCTGCTATCAACCAAGCTAATCAGTTTAATGCAACAGCATTGCTAGGTATATCAAATACTGCATATGCTAACATGTGGGCACATATGAGTGACATGATGGAGTGGGCATGGACTAGTGGTGAAAATGAACAAGATAGAATTACAGAGTTGTCAATAGCAGAAATAAGTGCTAAAATAGAAAAATATAAAGCTGATTTAAATTTAACAGCTGCACAATCTGCTGGACTTGGAACATTATTTGGTGAAATACTAACTAATCCACTAGCAGGTAGTTTATTAGGTAATGTATTTAACATACCTTATCCACCAAGTTAATAGGAGTAAAAAATGCAAAAAGATGATGTAGCTAGAATAGCATATATGAAATTAAATGCTATAATAGATAGCCAAGATAATACAGATGAAAGCATAAAAAAAGGTTTTGCTACAAAACCACAGTTAAATATTAGGGAAGAAGAACTTTCTACTTTAAGATTAATGAAACTTATTAGAGAAAATATGAGGAAAATGTAATGCCATTTTTAAAAGAAGAACAATTTAAAGGTCCTGTTCCGGGACAAGGAATGACTGCTGAACCACAATCTAGACCTTGGTTTAATCCACCACAACTTAACACAGTAGAAGAAGCAACAGAATTTTACGTGCCTAGATTAATTGAGCCTAAAGCAATGGATGGTTTAATTGATGCTATGGAACTAGAAATACCTTTAACTGTTTTAGCTGAAACTTTAACAACAGGTGGTGTATTGCAGGGATTGCATACCATAGATGTAGCTACACTTGTAAATCCAGTTATTGTTGAATTGTTAAAAGGCATAGCAGAAAATGCTGATATAGAATATGATTTAGGAGATAAGTTAGTAACAGACGATGTGCCCACACCTTTTGCATTAAAGAGAGCATTAGCTGATTTAGAAAAAGGTGATATGCCACAAGAAAATATGGATAAAGAAGAGTTAGACATGGAAGAAGAGCCTAAAGGTTTAATGTCTAGAAAGCAGGAGATGATATAATGAGATTTAGTTTTGGTGCATTTTTAGGTGGTGACGGTCAAGGTGGTGGGTTAGCTCCCACTGTAGCTAGAAATCTACGTTCACAAAAAGAAGAGTTAGATAAAATTTTAGTAGCAGGAGCACAACAGGCTGCTCAAACTTCTAGAGAAACTAGAATGAATAGAATTAAAGATAAAAATGCATATAAACAAAAAGCTCAATATTTAATGTCTTTAGGTTTAAATCTAGGACAAGCTGAGTCTGTATTAGCAGGAGGATTAGATCAAGCTGACGAATTTGCTAAACAATTGCAAAACGATCAAATAGCAGCAAAAGCATCATACATAAGACAAAATAATACTGCTGATGGTTTTGATTATAACGGTGAAGGTTTTGGTGGTAGAAGTAGAAATGCTTTTATAAATACAGCTTTTACAGCTAGAGAAGGTGCAGATAAAATGCCTGTAGTAGGAAGAGATTTAGTTACTCTTGCAAAAAATTATGCAACTGTTAATAATCCTAATTTAGATGATAAGGTTACTACACTACAAGCAGGTATGAGTATACTAGGTGGTTTTTATGGAGATGCTCCACAAAGATATGCTGAAGATAAATTCTCTCAGACATATTCAGCACTTGGTGGACAAGATATGGATAGTTCAATAATATCAGGAGAAACTCCATATGAGTTTATACTACCTGTATCTGACCCTGCTATTGAAGCACAAGTAGCAGGACAACTAGCAACTGTAGAAAGAACTCAAGTTACAACAGAGGGTTTAAAATTAGATAATATATTAAAATCATCTACTTTAGCTGAAAACATTATGTTAGCAAATATTAACATGAAAAGAGGGCAAACAGCATTAGTCAATGAAAATATGCAAACTCTTATAAATCAGTTAGAATTAAAAGATAGAAGAATGACAGATAAATTTAAAACTGAGAAATGGTACGAAGATATGAATACTTTTACATATCAAAAAGCCTTAAACGATTCTGGTATATATGATCCTAATACACAATTAGCTTTAGTTTCTACTAAAATGGCTCAAATACAATCTAAATATACAGATGAAAATAATAAATTTACTGGTAACATTACAGATGCTAATGACTTAGCTAGATATAATAAACTACAATCACTTCATAATGGTTTATTAGGTATAGATCTTGCTCAGAAAGAAGCTTCTGCAAAAGCACAAGACACAGACAAAGGTAAATACTTTAAAACATTTAATGATATGTTTCATAAGAGCTTATCAGTAAATATTAACTCTTCACCTACTTTAAATGGTAAGGTTGCTTATACAGAAGTATCTGATGGTGTTTTTCAATTTACTAATATTGCTTCAGATCAGGCAATGTCTGTAAACGAAATTGAAGAAAGAAACAGACAAATTGCTGAAATAACATTACAAGTATACAGATCAACTGTAACAACACTAGAAGGATTTAGAAGTATGGGAGTTCCATCAGCAGAGCAAGCAATGATACAAGCTGCAGGATTTGCTAATGATGCTTACTTTAGATATACAGGTGATTTTGAACAGAAACTTATTGACACTGATAAAAACAGCGTAAATTTCTTAAAACCAATAGCACAAATTCCAACAAAAGCTAAAGCTGTTTCTACATTTAAATTTTCACAAACTACTAAATTTGATGATGATTCTATACAAGGTGTTGTAGATTTATTTAATAGTGATCAAATGGATAATATGTGGGCTAATACTGTTCCTTACTTAGTTTCAGCACAAGTTGACAAAGGAGTTATCAGACAACTTACAAAACATATAACAAAAAATGAATTTAAATATAGTCCACAATCAGTTAGTGCAAGTCCTATAAAATTTTCTCAAAATTTAATTGATATAAATGCTGGAAAACTTGTAAATATATTATCTAAAATGTCTACTATGGATAATGGTAGATTTAAACAAGATATAACAGCGTTAAAAGAAAAAGCAAAAAAGTATCCAATAGGAAATAACCAATTTTTAAATTTATTAGATGTAGGACAATATAATTATGGATTTTCGTTTACAAATTTAGACTCTATAGAAATTAAACAATTACAATTAGATATTTTTGGTCAGGCATTAGATTTAATAAGGAATTAAAATGGGAAGACTAACACAAGAAGAAATAGATGAGCTTGTAAAAAAAGATAAAAATCAAGCAACTTTTAACCAAACTCAAGCTTTATTTAAAGCAAAACCTTTAACTTCTGAAGAAGAAGATAATCCTCTAAAATACTATGCTAATAATGAAAACTTTATAAATAAAATTAAAATATATGGTGAGGATAGATATGGAGATTATCACGGTTTGCCTTATGAAAATGAGTCAAATGAAGATTATATTAAAAGATTTATGGATGATATGTCTACATTAGAAAATAATAGTGGTGGTGGAGTATTAACTATAAACTATTTACGAGGAGCTAATGACGAACAGAGAACAAACTTTGGAGAAATATACAAAGTATATGACGATGTATTAAAGAAAAAAAGAGTATATAATCCTTTTAGAAGTAAGAAAGAAGGAGAAATAGGTTTCTTTGAAAGAGGTGGTGCAAGATCTGTAATATTTGATTTTGCTTCTGACCCAATAAATTTATTTACTTTAGGAATATCAAAACTAATTGCAGGAAAGTCTATTGCAGAGGGAACAAAAGCAGGAATAATGGCTTTTATACCTAAAAATAAAGTAGCAGCAGGTGCTCTTGGTGGTGGTTTAACAGCAGGTACAGAGTCAGCCGCACAAGATTTAATTGTGCAAAAAGCAAAAGTTTCAGGTAAAATACAAGATGACATAGACTATAAACAAGTAGCTTTATCTGGAACTCTTGGTTCTGCTTTTGGTTCTGTTTTAGGTGGTGTAGCAGGTAAATATTTAGATGTAGACTATGTAAAATTAAGAAACCAAAATCAGTTTGATGAGATAGCACATTTTGATGTAATGAATGGAATGTCAGGACAAGACGTAACTAAATTAACAGGTGCTGAATTTGCTGATTTAGTTGATGCTTTAGGTAAACAAGCTGATGGAACAGCTACAGTATCAGAAAAAGAATTAATTAAAAAAGGTATGAAAGAATTAAAAGATGCTGCTCCTGAGTCTTCAAGTGTAGAACCAATAACAAGAATATCTTTAGCAAAACAGATGTTTGATGCTGTACAAGATTTAATAAAAAAACAAGAGTTTAGAGCCGCTTCAGGAGAAAAGGATGTTTTTTTAAGAGGGATGGAAGAGGTTGTAAATCCTAAAACAGGAAGAACAAAAGAAGTTCCTGAAAAAATATCTACGTACCTTTCTAGATTTTTTCTAGAAATGAATAGAAAAGACCCTGAAGAATTTTTTAATGACGAAAAAGTTATTAAAGATGTTCTTATAAAAAACAATTTAACATTAGATCAATTTGCTTCTATGTCTAGGGCATCTGCAACAAAAGCAGGTCAAACACTACAACTGTACAGTGATATTGCTAAAGTATTAAATAAAATTAAAAGAGTTGATCCAGAGTTTGTTGAAGCCGCTAAGAAACTATACAAGTCGCAAGGAGAAACTGTAGAAGGACAATGGTGGATGTCTAGGTTTTTGCAAGGTGCTGATAAAAATAGACGAGCACTTATGGTTTCAAAAATATCTACAACAGTTAGAAATGCATATACAGGTGCAAGTGTAGTAGGTATACAAACAGGTGCTGATATGTTAGAAGCTGCTCTGCACTACGGAGGTAAATCATTAAAAGCAGTTATAAATGGTTCAGGTAGTTGGACAGCTTTTAAAACAGGTCTTGTTGATGCTGCTCGTGATAGTTTTGGTCTTGTTGCGTATTTAAGTGAGCAAGGATTATCAGGTGACGCGGCTAAATTACTATTAGCTAATGACCCTAAATTATTAAAACAATTATTTAGAACATTACAAGAAGCAGGTGATGCAGATCAAATGTGGTGGATTAGTAAACAAGCTAATACTTTAAACTTACTTCAAGATAGTTTTTTTAGACGAGCTTTTTTTATGGCTTCTGTAGACAAAGCAATGAGAAGAACTAAACAAACTTTAAATATAAAAGGCAAAAAACAACAAAGTATTATTGGTACACACAGAAGCACTAGCTTAATGGATGACACTGCTGTGCCACTAGATATATTGCAAAGAGGTGTAGATGATGCACTAAAGGCTACATTTGCATACTCACCAAAAAGAAAAGATAGTCCACTAGCACATTATTTTGTAAGAGCCGTAGAACAAACACCTTTTGTAGGTACTGCTGTATTTCCTTTTGCTAGATTTATGACAAATGCAATGGCATTTCAATTAAAATATTCGCCATTAAACTTTGCATATTTTGCAGCAAAAAGATCTGATGTTTTAGGTAAAGTATTGTCTCAATCAAAAGATTTGACAGAAAGAGAACTAAGAGAGTTTAATGAAAGTTTATCTAAAAGTATAGTAGGTGGTGCTATGCTGTGGGCATCATATGAATATAGAAAACAAAACCAAGACATTAATTGGTATAATATGAAACTTCCGTCTGGAAGAACTATGGACATGCGACCCATGTTTCCTGTTGCACCTTATATGCTTGCAGGAGATTTAATGTATAAAATAGCAAACGGAAAAACTTCAAAAATAGAAGCAAGAACTTTGCTAGAAGGATTTACAGGTTCTAGCTTTAGGGTTGGTGTATCTAATAATGTATTAGAAGGATTATTTAATTCAATGGCATCTTCTGGTATTTTAGGTGGATTAAATGATAAAGAAAACCTATATCTTGATCAAATTACACAAGAAAAAATGGCTGAAGCTGTTGGTTCATGGTTAGGAGAATTGACAGGAGGATATACAAATAACTTGTATCTTGGTGGTTTAAATCAAATGACTGCAATGTGGGATGATGAATCTGCAAAAGTAAGAGATAGTAAACAGCTATTTAGTATGGGTGCTATGGAAAGAGGTAAAGAAGCATTTTTTAATCAGGCAAAAAAGAACATACCTAATTTTCAAAGATTGTTTCCAAGTGTTCCAATACTAAATCAAATTAGTGAAGAATACACTAAAGAGTCTTTACCTTTATTTGCATCACCTGTTAAGAGTGGAACTATACTTACAGAAGGTCCTATACTATCTTTCTTTGGCTTTAAAACTAAGGCCGCAGCAACACCAATAGAAAGAGAACTTATTAAATATGGTTATGAGAGTTGGGAAGTTATGTATCCTACAGGAGATAGAAGAGTTGATTCTTTGATTAAGAAAGAGCTAGGTAAATACATAGAAACAAATTTAGCAAGAACTATACAAACTCAAACATATAAAAATAAAACAGACATAGAAAAAGAAGTATTTCTTTCAGGACAATTAGCACAGGCTAGAAACTTAGCAAAGTCTAGGGCAGAAAATATATATAAAGTTGGAGATGGTAAAAAAGAAGATGTAGATATTTTTGATAAAGTTAAATGGATAAGACTTCCAAGATTAGCAAAAAAACTAGCTATAGAATATTTTGCAAACAGAGAAAAACAAGCTTTAAGAAAAAAATATGGAACAGCTTTAGGTTATACTCCTAGAACAATAGGAGAAGAAGGTGCTCCTTCCTACAAAGAAGCGGCTGATATAGGAAGAAGCTTATATAATCAACAAAGAAGATAGTTACCTCTTATCGCCACTACCACCTAGAACACCTCTTAGTTTTCTATCTTTTAGTTTATGTATATTGTGTTCCATAACTTTGCCTAGATTAACTTCAAAATAATCAGCTAACATGGCACAGTACCAAAGCACATCACCTATCTCACTAGCTATATCATTACTAAAGTCTAGGTAGTCAGCGTTTTGTGTTCCTGCAACTTTTTTATCCCTTATTATTTTTTTTACTTTATTTGCTATTTCACCTGCTTCACCTACCAACCCTAGAGAAAGATACTCTAAGGCTGAATTAGCAGGAAATATTGCAGTTGTTTTTGCTTGTTCTTGATACTCAGTTGCAGTCATAGTGCTTTTGTTTTTGCTAGACATAAACTTTTTTACCTCTTCTTCTAAATTCATAATTTTTTACCTTTTTTAAATTTGCAAAATAGGCAGAGTTAAATCCTCTTTGCCATTCACGAGTTTGCATAGTATTAGGATTAAAAGGCGAGGAAACTATTCCTCTTTTAAATGCATGATAACCCTTTTCAAATTGTATTCTTAACGGTGCATCATATTTGGATAAACCAAATCTACGTTTTATCATTTTTAAGTTTCTCCAATTCCTTTTTAAGGTTAGCGTTTTCTTGCATTAAACCGTTGAATAAGTTTAATAAAGTCATCTTTTCAGGTGATCCTATAATCATTTCCTGTATTTGTTGGGCTGTGTAGCCCTCTTTCTTTTCTTCTTCAGCCATAGTTTTATCTCCCTTCTATGTCTACTATTTCACATGCATTAGCCGTACAAGCTAATTCTTTTCCACCTGTAGTATTATCTTCTTTTTCATACTCTCGTAGTAAAGACCACTTTATACTCTTAGGCATTTTTTCTTTTAGTTTAAGATACTCTTTCTTTGTTATCTCTTGATATGGTGCTTGTGCATATGTATGATCGCTATGTGGTAAGAAACTAATGCCTGATATATCGTCAAAGTTTCTATATACCCATGCTCCTACTTCCATCCACTCTTCTTCTTTTACAGAGATTGTAACGGATGGTTTGTGTTCACACCAATGGTTCTGATATGCTTGCCACAAATTTAGCTGATGTATGGCTGACATTTCATTTCTTGTTGTTGCATCTTTAGGTGACTTCATAGGAAAGCTAAATACGGTCACACTATCAGGTTTCATTGCATCAGGTTCATTAGGTATGCCACTATCCATCATAAATTTTGTGATAGGATCTTTGTTATCACCACGAACAGTACGAATGTAATACTCACTATGTCTAGCATGTATACCACTAGCACTATCAACAAGCTGTGAAACTGTACCACTAGGTTTGACACATGTAATTGCTGTTGACTGTGGTATACCTAACTTTTCAGAAAGGTCTTTATTTGTTTCTATTGCCTTTTCTTTTAGCTCACTAAGTATACTGCCTACACGAGAGTCATCAAATACCTGCTGACCATCTTCAAAGGACATAGTATTGTAATCATTAAATAATGGATTGTCCATAATACCTGTTAATGATACACCTAGTAATCTTTCTTCTTCTGTATTATCTTTCCATATCTTACGTAGGTATTTAAAGTCTGTAAGTGTAGCTTGAAATGTACCAAGTATAGTTGCTAGTTCTACTTTATTTAACAAAGTTTCTACAGTATCTTCTGCTCTTATGACTACTTCAGATAAATTACAGAATTGATAAGGTCTTAGTATAATCTCACTACAAGGATTACAACCAAAAGCATAATCAGTTTTACGTCTACCATTTCTACCTGCTTGTTGAACAGCAGATTTACGATTAAATATACCACGTTCACCTGATTTACTTTCAACGAGAGACAGCCACTCACGCATAAATGTTTCCATTTGCACTTTATCTTTATATGCAACACTGTTGTTTGCAAGTGCTCTTTGAGATTCAGTTTCCCACCACTGTCCTGACTTGGCATATCTCATTTGATCATCACCAAGATTTGAAAGACTGATGAGGGCTGATCGCCTTACCCCACCAACGACAACTACCTCACCAATCTTACACATTATATCGTGACATTCTACAGGATATAATCTTCTACCTGCTGCACCTTTGAATATCCCAATACAAAACTTATACAGATCCACAAGTGGTTCAGGACCTGATGCTCTACCACCAAATGTTTTTAATCTAGCACCTGATGGTCTAACGTCTTCTACATCAATAACAGGAACTTGTCCTACATATAACATAGCTATTAGCTCACGTAATGCTTTTGCCCAGCCTGAACGTGAGTCACCTACTTTAATAACTGTAGTGCTATCCTCAAAGTGTTCGTTGACTACAGGTAACTTATCTATGTTTTCTCTTTCTACAGAAAAGCCTACACCTGTACCACACATAAGAATATACATACATTCATCAAAAGCACGAGGACTATCTACAGGAAGGTAAGAGCAGTTATAACCTGCTACATTGCATCTATCTAACGCTTTACCTGCTGTCATTAATGCTCTCATGCTTGGCATAACATCTAGGTTAGCAATGGCATGAAACAGCCTATCTCTTAATTCATACCAAACAACATTATCAAATTTAAAGTTTTTAACAAGGTGATCTTCCATGTAGTTTAGATACCTATCTACAGTTTCAGACCACTCTTCTCGCCTGTTTTCTTCAGGTATCCATCTAGCATATCTAGAAAGTGCGATAAAGTTTTGGTAGTCAGTTGGTAAGGACTCAATCGTATTCTTCATTTATTTCTCCCTGTCTTATATTAATATAATTTATATTTATTCCATTTATGTCGTGAAAGTATTCTTTCAACGCATACGTAATTTCTTCTGTTATATCTCCGTCAGATGGTATTGGATACTCTTCAGGATCTACATCTAAATCTAAAAATGCTTTAACCTTTATTCTCATCTTTAATCTCAATAAGTCTATCTAAATAAAAATCAGCTTTCTTTAAATCTTCTATACCATTTTTATATTGGTATCTCCATACATACTTAATAATATTTCCTAATAAATAAAATTCAAAACCATTACCTGTAGCTGCTCTAATGGCATCAATACATTCTATACCACTTTGATTATAATGTGGTGGATGGTTTACCATATCATTTTTTGATGCATTTGTTTGATACATTTTTTCTAGTCCTTTAACAGGTAAATCATTATCAAACTCTATCATTTCTTTTATTGTTGGTCTACTCATTATGCATTTCCTTCCGTATCAGAATTGAATCCAAGTTTTAGGACATTACCATCTTTACCTATAACTGTCAACCCACGCTCATTTCTTTTATCTAATTTTTTTACATATTCTTCTACGACAGATGCAAACTCATCATTTTCTTCTAACATTGGCACTACACTAGACATAAGCTTGCACATATACATTATAGCACCGTCATCAGATGAGTTTAATTTATTATGTTTGCTAGTTACAATATCTACTCCTATAACTCCTGACCATCTATCATTTTTAATTTCAGGTGTTATTCTTATAAGATAATCGTTCTTAGTAAAGTTTGCATGTTTAAACATTACTTTCCTCTCTTTCTTTTTTTACCTTTAAACGGTATAAAATGTATAGTATGACCACATTTCCATACTAATTTTTTTGGTTTTTCTTTTAACCAATCTTCAGGTATAGTTAAATCACTATATCTAAATCCGTGTTTAATGCACCATTCTGCATAATTTGATTTAGCACCCTTTCTTAATTTAGCTTTACTGTTTGTAAATATAAATCTAATATCTAATTTAGGATGCTGTCTTTTTATTTCTATATGTTTTCGCCTGTCTGCTGCTATAAATCTACCTTTAGTTTCAATTATAATACCATTAAACAGTACAAAATCAGGTGTATAGGTGCGATAAGCAAGATCTTCCCACTCAATTTTAAGCTTCTCATATATAAAGCTTGTGTTACTTCCTTTTAAGGTTGTGGCTACTGTATCTTCCAAACCACTCCTATACCCATTTTTACGTGCTATTTGTGTAGCACTATACGCTGACATTTATAACCAATAGCGATATGTTGTTGTATCATAGCCAAGAGATTTCATTTCATCACGTACTAATCTTTCAGCTTCTTTCTTCTGCTCTAGTGCATGACGTAATCCCTCTGTTCTACGCTCACGATACTCTTTTCTAAGTTCATAGAGTTCTTTCTCTTTTTCCTTAATCATTTCTCCAAGTTCGTCTACATTCTTCATTTGTATTCTCCCCATATTTTTTCTGCTTCTTTTCTTAAATTATCATTCCATGTCCAAGAGTCATAGTTTGGATGTACTAAAGAAGCTAACTCATGTTTATCATTGCTGATAGACAAAAATTTCTGTATACCAAAAGCTACCTTTTTAAGTTGCTCTTGGTACGCAGATAAGTTTTTAAGTGTAAACTTTTTATAGTCTTTTGGTGTAGCAAAAAACAAGTCTACACTATTTTTTGGATATGCCATAGAGTAAAATGCCATCTGTCTTTTTTGTGCTTCCGTTGGTTTTGACGGCATTCTTGTTGTTGTTTTTAAATCTACTATGGTATCCTTGAACCTAAAATCAATATAACCAAGTATTGGAACAGGTAAGTCTTCTAACTGTACTTCTACTTTTTCTTGATACTGTTCTAGGTTCTTATACTTAAAATTTGTATCAATGACTTTGCCAAAATCTTTTAACAATCTCTTTTCTTTTTTTACTTTAATATCCTCTAAATCAAATTGAGATTCTGTGCACATAGTTAGGTACTTTACTTCTAATAAATTGTAGTTAAAGTTTCCTGTTTGATATCGTTCAGCTAGTATAGCTTCTTGCACAATACCTCTAACTGCTCCTGCACTCATATCTGATTTTACTTTAAAAAGATACCTAGCTACCCACATAGGCAGATCGCTTATGTAGGTATTTATACTGCTAGGTGACAAGTAATTAATATTATGTACTAGAAAAGGATTATTTTTTAGCATCTTCTTGCATTTCTACATCAACAAAAGAATCTACTAAGTCTTCATTTTCTTTTGAAAGTTTATCTTGTTGTGAATTGTCTGCATTCTTAGTCCACTGATCAAATATATAAGTATTATAGTTATCAACCCATGCTAATAGATCAACCCAAAGAGACTCGTCTTTATCTGTAATAGGTACTTCTTTTACATTAAACTTAACCTTTGGTAGATAAAAAGAGTTACCATTAGGTAGTGGCATTTCATCTGTAGTTACATCTATAGTGTGCTGTAAAGGCAGATGTTTTAAGTTAGAACACTTTGAAAACGGCTCACTTAAAGTTTTAAAAGCATCTCTATTATCTATTTCCCATATCATAGGTTTATTGTTGACTGCACTATCTTCAACACTATTGCCTTGATCATCTACAATATCTTTGAAGGTAGCAGTTCCTAGTATTGCTCTAACTCTTTTAATACCTTTAATTATATTCTTTGTTGTTTCAGGTAAAGCATTGTAGTCTTTAATGTAACCTGCTGGTTTTCCACAGTTAAAGCCACCACTACTATCTTTTAAATCATTATTTAAGTTATCACTCATAACTGTTTTAATATAGTGACCATGTTCACCTTCAGGCTTTACCCATTTCTTGTACATAAACCTCTGTAAAAAAGGTCTAACAGATACATTAGAAGAGTAGTATGTCTTACTGTTCTCTACATCTTCTAGCTTATACATACCACCTGATACAACTTCAACTTTAGTTATTTTACCTTTAATTTCAGTTTGACCCATGATAGGTGTATGTGATATTTTTAATCTTGCTAACATTGAATTATTATTTTTGTTATTAGATTCCATATTTAAACCACTTGCTTTTGCTAGTGATTCAAAGTTTGTTTTATTATCTCTTAATGCTATATTGTTCATATTAAATATTCTCCTATTTTTGGTAAGTGAGGTTATATCACACAACCTCTTTGGTGTCAAGCCAATTATCACCGATTTTTGCTTCTAATAATAATGGCACATTAAAATCTAAATTAAACTGTTTATCTATTATGTTTTTTAGATTATTATTTGTATCGTTTATCACTTCTATTATGTCATCTAATTCATCAGGATGAACGTCAATGACTATACTATCATGTACAGTATTTACGATACAGGATTCTTTATCTGCTAACTTCTTCTCTATAGACATAAGAGTAAGAGGTACTATATCAGCAGTTGCAAAACTCTGTACAGGAAAGTTTTTAATCTGTGTAAAGTATGTAACACTGCCATTAACTCTTCTCTCTACGTTTGGAAATGCAAACTCTCTGCCTGATGGTGTCTTAATTTTTCCTGTATTTAAAGCTTCTTTAGCCAAGACAGAATGCCAAAAATTAATCCCTTTGTATTTCTGCGTGAACTGTTTATAATACTTTGCTTCAGCAGGTGTCCTCCCAAACCCTGTAGCTCCGTAGAGTGGTGCGAATGTGTGGGCTTTTGCTTCTTGCCTACTAATCTTCTGACCACCTTCTGTAATGACTTTCGCAGTGTAGCTGTGTACATCAAAACCATTTTTAATCTCCTCTATTGCTGTTTCATCCTGTGACAAAAATGCAGCAGCTCTAAACTCTAGCTGTGCAAAGTCAGCTTCAAGTATCTTCCCACCATCCCATCGTGATACGAAAACTTTCTTAATGGGAAACGTACCACCTCTAGGCATATTTTGCATATTAGGATCTGCTCCACTAAATCTGCCTGTAGCTGTTCTATGTTGTAGTAGTCTTACATGTAACTTATTATCACTCTTTATGTTATGTCTGATACCATCTACAAATGATGATATGTAAGTATCAAGAGCAGACAGCCTTATAACTTTATTTAAAAACTCCTCTGCATCTGTCATACCTTTTGCCTTTGCTATACTAGCTAATAAGTTTAAATGTACCTTACTTGTACTCCACCCATTGGCTGTGACCCATTTGTAATCAGGTGCTTTAAACTTCATACCTGCTATTTCGTTAGTTTGTGTAAACAAATAACCCAATCCATTACAAGAAGAACATTTAGTTTCTCTTGCAAATGGTTTGCCATCTTTCCTAGTCTTTCTTACCTTGCCATATCCTTTACAAGTTGTGCATTGTTTTGCTCTGGTTTTATATAGTATACTAGAGTATTTCTTAACACCATCGCTGTATGAGTCTGTTGGCATCATGTCTATCCACTCATGCTTATCATTAGGTTTTCTACTGTATATTAACCACGATAGCTGTTCAGGACTATTGAGATTGATAGGTGTATCACCCATAAAGTATCTTACCTTTTCATTTAAATACTTCTCTATGTCTGACTTTTCTTTTGTAAACTCCTTCCTTACCAAATCCAACGTAAAAGTATTAACAGAAAAACCACGCTGATATATTCTAGCCAAAGTAAGGGAAACATCGTTAGTAAGATCAATTGTATTGATAAGTCCAATGTTATCTTCTGTGTTAATTTGTTTATTAAGTTCATTATATAACTCCTGTGTGGCATGTAAGTCTGCTGACAGATACTTTGATAACTCTTCTTTTGGTATCTCGTCAACACCATAACCATTCTTAAAATACTCTTTCAATGTGTCCTGCTTCTGTGTATTTAATTTAAATCTCTCTGCACACATCTCTAAACTTAAAGGCTTCTTGTTTCCTTTTTGTAGTACATAAGAACCTAGCATGGTATCAAATACCTTACCATCATACTTCCAACCACATTCCCAAATCCACATAAGATCATGTGCTATATTATGTCCTATAAGTAAAGTTGTTTTGTCTAGTATATCTTGTATCTTTGTTTTTAAATATACGTCACCTCTACCAAAAACATAATCGTCAAAACGTATTAGTTCTTCATTACCAAACTCATCTAGTATACCTACCATGACAAGTTTATTGTCTATTTCAAATGGGTCTAAATGTAACTTACCATCTCTTTTTGTTACAGTATTTTCAACGTCAAGTACAGTCTTCATCTATTTTCTCCTTGTGTCGCACTAGATATGTTACTGCATTTTGTGTAATTGTCAAGTCATCACCAAAACCACCTAAACCGGTGTTGCATTTATGACACACCCATCCTCTAAAAGTATTTGTGTCGTGGCAATGGTCAAGAACCCATGTTTGTAATCTAATCTGCCCATACTTTCCTAACTCTTCTATATTTTTTTTACATATAGGACATTTATAATCTTTGTCAGGATAAGCATTTTCTTTACGTAGTTTACTCAATATTGCTCTGTGTCCACTGCGACAGGATTTACATGTACGTTTTATTTCTCCTGCTTGCATTACTGAAAACTGTGTGATAGGCTGTCGCACTTCACATTTTATGCACACTATACCTTCGTCTAACGGTTCTTCAGCAACTATGTATCCAAATAAATCTGATTGGTTTGTCATGCTTCATATCTAGCTGTTAGATAATTTAACTCACAATGCACATTGCCATGCCAACCAGACAGTTTATTTTTAACTACATTTAAATGCCTTTGCATGTCATCTTCATCCTGTCCTTCTACAGGTGGATTCTTTGCTATAAGTATCATAAGATCAGCTTCTGCAGCTTTACCTGTACGGCTACCTTCCATCATGCTTTGGTTAAGTATAATCTTACCTTCAGCTTCTGCTGATAGCTGTGACATATAAAATACAGCACACTCGTACTGCTTTGCTATCTGTCTTGCATGTATAGCACAAGCTTTCAATGCTTCATCTGTTCTTGCATATCCTGCATGTGTAGCAAACTTATCACCCATATCTAGTATTACAATGTCAGGCTTTGATGTTTTAACAACAGACTCAACCCAATTCATGTCTCGCATAGAACTATCCTTAATCTTAATCTTGTCTTTAATAGGTCTATACAGATCACTAGCTTTAGAAGGATTCTCTTTTATCTGATGCAATGTCATTCCTGTAGCTGATGTAAGATACCTTGCACCAACTCTATGACTGCCTTCTTCATTACATAGGATAATACAATTAGCACCTTGCCTAGCAAAACCATTAGGACCTGCAACAAGACTAGCATGGAAAGATGTCTTACCTGTATTAGGTCTAGCACCTACCTCAATAAGATGTCCTGCATTTACACCTTCTACCTTCCTAGCAAGTGTAGGTATATTGAAAGACCATCGTGCTTCAAGATCATTCTTATCAAGTAAGGTCTTAATATCTATGTCATCCCATTCTATATTAAGATTAGGTGTAAAGTCATCTCCATACTGTTCTAATATATTTCTTAATGGTTCAAGACTTGCCTTAGTGCCATTGACATAATCAAAACCTAGATTAGCAATGTCCTCACCTATAATCTGTTGGAACAGCTTGGCTAACACATCTTGTGCTACATCGCTACCCATAGGATGTTCTTTCTTAATCTTGGTGAACATAGATAGGTAAGCATTCTTCTGTGCTGTTGTCATAGAAGGATGACTAGAAACAAACAAAGCTTCTACTTCATCAGGTGTGACAGACCTATTGTACTTATCAATAGCCAAGTCAACCATGTCTTTTACTTTTCTTACGTCTTTACTAAATAGTCTGTTAGGACATCTTGCTCCACGATGATCATCATAAAACTCTTTATCCATAAGACTTCTGATTAATGCTAGTTCCATATCATCTCCTTTAAGTTAGCAATATCAATTTCATTTTCGTATTTTAAATCATCCTTTATACGCAATACTTTTACTGTGTCAACCCAACTTTGTAATTCTTTTCTTATTGTTAATGACTTTGGTAATGCATCAGGATCAAGTGCCACAATAACTTTATTAAATTTAGATGACAATAATTGTTTATGTTCTTCTAATAAACTTGTTCCTAACAAAGCTACTCCTGCATAGCCATGTAAACTTAAAACACAGGCACTAATACAATCTTCTACTAGTACACAGGTAGTGTTTACTTCTCCTGTAATAGGATTATGCAATCCACGTATAAAAGGTATTTTACTTTTACCATATCTTTTCCATTTAGGTATCCTTTTACCTAATGCTTTTCCTACAGCATCTACTACAAAACCTTCATCATTATATATTTTAAATACTGCTCTGTCCTCTTTAGCATCATAGACACAAAAATGATTATATATTTCTGAAAAGTCATATGACATACAAAAAGTAACCTCTTCCTCAAATGGAACAAAATACTCTGGACATGTAAAATCATCTTGTTTTATTACAGAACTATAAACAACTTTTATATCATCCACAGTCATGTTAGTCTTTAGACTGCCACCTACACTACAACTAGCTTTATAACAGTTCCATAATCTCATACCTTTATTATTAGTAACTGTAAATGTATTTTTACCACCACATACAGGACAATCCATTCTTTTTGTTTCATCCATACTAATGTCTAAATCATATATGTATTTATGTATATCCATGCTTACTCCTGATTAACAGTTGAATGTTAAGTATCACAATTTTTTCTTTTAGTCAATGCGTAGTTAGCACTTTTAAAATTATGTTTTAAATAAGGTTGTACACTCTGTGGATTAGAATGTCCTGATACAGACATAATCTGATTAATACCAACACCTGATTTATCCATCTCTGTAATAGCTGTAGCACGTAGGTGCATAAGCTGTAACTCGCTCCTTATATCAGCTTTACGCATGACTTCCTTCCCTACAACTGATACATTATGTATAGAATAAGGCACAAATTTATTATTTTTAGGTCTTGTGTTAGGTGCGACATATTTCTGAAAACCAAAATCAGTGTGTTGTTTTTGCAACATAGAAAAAAGATTATCTTCTATTGGTAAAAAAACTTCCTTCCTTTTTTTAGATTGTTCTAAGTGTAATTGTTTTATATCAAACTTAATATTATCCCACGTTAACAATCGCATATCTCCAATCCTCTGTCCAAATTCGTATGCCATATGTACAATTAAGCCTATGCTGCGAAATTTATAATCAGAGTATGCCTTATCTAAAAATGTTTTTACTTCTTCATTTGTCCATATTAACCTTTTACTTCTTTGGGTCTTCTTGGTAACATTTTTAAATGGATTAAGTTCTGTATATCCCATTTCTATTGCATACCTGTATAGCCTAGAAGAAACAGATAGTATGTGATTAGCAAAAGAAACACCTCTCTTGACCCATTCCTCATAGGATAACTTGCATAGCTTTGTTGTTACTTTGCGATAGTCCTTCCTTCCTATGTAGTTTGTAGACAACATTATATTTAAAAAATATATATAATCTTTCTGTGTCTTCTCTCTTAGCATATTAAAATCATTTGATAATAAGTATTCGTCATACAATCCTTTTACTGTAGGATTAAGGCTTACAGTCCTTGACATCTTTTCTACGTGTGCATCTAACTCTATGAGCATTGCATTTGCTTTGTTAAATGCCTTGTCCTTATCTGTGCCTAACTGTTTCCTGTAGACTACACCTTCATCAATATACTTTTGAGGTGGGTTGAAACGATAATGCTCCAACCCATCTGCGTGTAATGATTTGATTACATATCTAGGTGTACTATTCATTTTTATATGCCGTTTCGTCACAGGATAAAACCCAATCATTATACCAATTTGAACCTTCACCATCCTCATTCTTTTGTGGTGAAAACTTTAATGCACTATGCATAAGACATTTAAGTTCCTCTAGACTTGCTATCTGTGATAGAGTTATGTCACTACAATCATGCACATATAGTAATGTATGATGTAGTTTATTATATAAATCTAAGAACTTCATTCGTTGTTCTTCTGTAACAAGTATATCTTTCATATCAATATTAACTTTAAATTTACTCATGTTCTCCACCATTCCCTCTTCCTAGACCACGTTCCTTATACCAATGGTCAAAATAAGTTGATTTACGTTTAGCCGTTTCAAATACTGCCACAGTAACTACTATGGCAAAGATGAGTATAAGGTGTATAACGGCAGTCAAACCAAATACCCACATACTACCTACCCATAATGAAAATGCTATACACCACATCCATGCTAATAACTGCATAACCATATGCCTTACGTGTAGGTCTTGTATGTTTCTTAATGGATTGCGTTCATAATTCATAACGACATTCCAACTATCATATATAAATTTATTCATCGCCAATCTCCCAATAGTCTATTTTTGTTTCCCATTTATCTATGTATGTATTTTCGTAAGACGAATACTTTGGGTCTATCTCACTCATATAATGTAGAAAAACTTCTTCCTTATTCCAAAATTTATGTTTATCAGATAACATTTTTCTCCACTCACTTATTTGCTCTGTATCTATGTGGTATTCAGATACTTCTGTTGCAACGACAGTAACAACTACTTTTTTATCAGCAATCATCCTCTTGCCATCAATCCTTAATACTTGTCTATTCATAATTAATATCCCATCTGTAAAATATGTGGTCATCAATTCGCACAATATATGTTTTTGTTTCTGCCCAACTTGGTTGCACGTAATGTGCATGATAGTGTGTTGCACCATCCACCAAGTCATCTACTCTCCTGTAAAATACATGGTTTGCTACCATCATAGCAGTATCCCACGCATCCTTCTCTTTTGGCACATCACTCTTGCCATCGCAGTACCAACTGAATTGACATTGGTTTTTAATTGGTATTTCAGGATTCCATTTGTACGTCAATCCTTGTTTTACTACATCACAAATGTTGTTAGGAAATCTTTCATCCTTCACACGATTCAAAACAACCTGTGCGACTGCATATTGACCATAAATTGATTGATTTTTGCTCTCATGGTACACATTTAGTGCTAAACACGTTAACATTTCAGCTATCATAGACAACCTTCCTTCCTTCCATTATATAAAAGTCACTAGGACTTGGTTAATTTTTTTAGGTATAAACATACTAGAAGGTATGAAAACACCCATCTGACGGTCTTTAAAACAAGACTTTTTTTCTCAATCCTTCAAATTTTTAAGGTTTTGCTTAGTATTTTTAGATTTTTCCTTTTTTCTGTCGTATTTCTTTTTATTAGGCAAAACCTTATGTTTAAATATAGAATTGTATAATAATTTAATCATAGGATTACGATGATAAGGCATTATTTATCCTCTACATAAATTCGTAGGTGTGTTGATTCGTCAATGCTTTGTCCGTAAGATGTCAAACCTTTACCTTTTAATTCTTCTTTGATGTGTTGACCTCTGACACGTATTTTGTACTTGTTAGTGTTAAGATACTTCTTCACATTATCTACAAACTCTTGACCTTCGCAATCGTTAGGTATCTCACAAAAGTCATATTTAGGATATGCTTTTATAGGTATCAGTTCTTCTACACGTTCTTTGAGATATGCATTACGTTCTCTTAGTCGTGACACCTCTTGCTCTAGTTTAAATATCTGATTAGTCTGTGATACAGAGTTCTGCAATCCTACATCATAATCTAAATCGCCTGTTAGATATACTTCATCATAATCTGCATCATATGATTGATCCACTTTTAATATATCCTCAATGCAAGTAGATGTTTGTAATTTGACACTACGATTTTTGTTATATTGTTTTAGTAGTTTAATTAATTTTTTAATTTTCATTTACCACTCCTTCATTTGTTTTTGAATTAATTCACATTCTGATGATTGATATTCTGATTCGCACATTTGTGACTCATTAAAACATATAGGACACATTTCATCTGTAAAGAATTTTAGTATGTGTTCTATTGTGTCGCATTGCCAACCATTGCCAATCATCTTATATCTTTGGCTATTACTTACACCTTCAGTATAGTTGTCTGACAATCCTTGTAGTCTTTCACATTCTATAGGTGTGAGCTTTCGCCATTGCATACCTTCAATGACAACATTATCTTTTGATATAGTTGTAAGACAGTTTGACTTATCACTATCGCTGATCTCTAATTGTTTGCTTAATGGTAGCTCTAATTGATTATCTTTACGTACACCATGTTCATCTAGTCTACGGTTAACAATCCTACCTATAGCTACCTTTGGTTGCCTGTGACCACCTTGCATCGTTGTTAATGTAGGTGATTTGCCATTAGGTGAGTATATACGTTTAATAATATCAAAACCTTTTATATTATCTGTTTCACCTACTTGCACCATTGTACGTTGCTTACGTTGTATGCTATTCCACCATACAGCACCATTATACCTAGCTGTAATACAATGTGCTTTATCATCTTTACTATTCATTAATGGATTTGATATACCATCTTCTTCTAGTATATCTTGTAATACCAATCCTTTATCAGAATAATTGGTTTCAATAGGAATATTTGTCCAATATAATCTCACTCTATTTTGTGCTGAAAAATATTTAGAATTGATTTCAATAGGTTTAACACCTAGATATTTTGTAATTATATCTTGATATTCTTTTTTCATCTTGACATTTTCAAGTAAAAAATATTTAGGTTTTAGTGTATCCTTTAATCTAACAAATTCAAAGAATAACTTACCTCTAGGATCGTCAAAGTTAAGCTGATTTCCTGCGAAACTAAATGACTGACATGGCGAACCACCTAGTAATAAATCTATGTCATCATCTATATTATCAATATCTTTGACATCACCTAGATGAATTGTATTTGGAAAGTTCTTTTTAGCAATCTTAATAGCAAACTTATCTATTTCACTTGCATAGTATTTCTCAACAGGAATGCCTAGCTTGTTTAATGTGTATTGACCACATGACATTCCATCAAATAAACTTAATACTCTCATATAACTTCTCCTAGCCAATTAGGTTTAGATGTATAGTTGTACTTTGCAAATCGTAATTTGTCAACATTATAAAACTTACGATATGCAATAATTGGAAAAAACTCATTTGTTTTTAAATCATCATGTCCACTGAAACATTGTGGATGTTGTGTCATGTCACCTTTAGGTATTAAGGTAATAGCATTGTAAATAGCTTGTTTATGTTTTGATGCACCATGAATTTTTTTATACCTGTTTGTATATTCATTTAGCATTTCAACATATAGCATATATGCAAATGCAAAATTACTACGTGTTTCCATTGCCCATAGTGTACATGGATGCTTTTGATGTACTGACTTGTATAGATTGTGTTCTTCTGCATATTGTGGTGCATGGTGTCTAATACTAGTACATAGCATCTGACACTCCTCTAATGGCATTTTAACTACGTGCTGATCACATAATGATCTAGCAATTTTGTTTGGTTCATCTTCTATAATAAATCTATTCATAATAACTCCATAATATTTAAATGAATATTCGTTTATTTATTTCAATAAGTCAAAATAAAAAAATTAATTTAACTGTTAATTAATATTTATGTGTGACATTTTTGCAACACTCTACCTATACTAAGAACAGTTAATCTTCCTTCCTTCCTTCCATACGGTCACAATAAATTTTAATGATCTTCCTTCCTTCCTTCCATACGGTCACACAAAAAAAATTTAATATAAAATGTTATATATTGTAATTTTATGTAAACATTTATTAAGGTAAAAAAATAAGCTTATAAAAAAATATTACAAGCTTATTAAGTATTTGATTTTATTATTTATTTAACGTGTTCAATGATATGTTTTGTTTCATCTAATACCTTATAACATTTTAAACAATCAATACATTTTGAATGACAATTTATCTTTTCATTATCATTTAAAAACGATTTAGCTTTTATTAAAAATCAAATGGGTATACCTAAGTCTGCTCAAATATTTATAGGCCCTGATTCTGAAACTGGAGGTTATAGCTACTACATAAAGAAAAATCAATTAAATCCTAGCACTAATGAAAAAGAAGTTGTAAATCATAAAATACAAGACGCTTTAACTGGAGGAGGTAAATCTGCATATATACGTGAACCTTTACAATTTGACAACTTTAGATTTATACTTAGAGAATACGGAATAATTAAATAAATATGAGTAATAACCCTTTTGATACTTTACAAATAGACTTAGAAAGTCCAGTTCAATTGCAAGAAAATCCTTTTGAGATTAACATGCAAGATGCTGAAGCTGACAAAAGGCTACAAGAAGAAGCTAAGTTAAACG